>Ga0310690_10003633_pt1 | contig 22864 bp, 12 predicted proteins | sample AusTroGonzalo_MG_2_FD_207661 | JGI IMG/M metagenome (GOLD analysis project Ga0310690, IMG submission 207661) | Bovine rumen microbial communities from tropical cattle in Woodstock, Queensland, Australia - Gonzalo_04 (v2) (version 2) | ecosystem: Host-associated > Mammals > Digestive system >... | reverse complement strand
CGATAAGATGTTTCTGAACACGTTGTTGCAGCCAGTTACCAATAGCATAGCGAAGGCTATCATTTACGATATCCTTATGATGGTTATTGGCAATAATTATGTGTGGAACAATTCGTCTGACAAGACGGTAGTGGCTACGTTGGAACCTATTTGGAATACCTAAGGCAGTTCCATTGGTTCTTTAGGTTCTTCAGCGATAATTTCGTCATCGACACTTACTTCATCATCTTCTTCATCAAGCGGTACGTCGAACATCGGCAGTGCCGCCTCTTCGTCATAGTCGATTAGTCGGTTCGCTTGTTCTTCTGAATTGGCTTTACCGACGAGTCCATATCCCGGATCTTCAACTTCTTCAGTCGTTTCGGTATCTTCTTCAGTCGGCTCGATGTTGTTTGCAAGTGCGTCAAGCGCTTTTTGGGTATCTTCTGTCTTGATTCCGCCACCGCCAGTAGTAAACAGGTCAATGGCTTCGTTGCGAGCTTCGTTATGCTCTTCTACGATTTCATTGGACAGTTCTTCCGAATTGGCCTTACCGACGATTGGATGATCCGGCTCTTCCGGCTTTTGCTGCTCTGGTTCAGTAGTTTCTACTGGTGGTGCCGTACGGACTTGTTTCATGATAGATGATGCGTTGGTCAATATACCGCCGAGCGCTGCAATCAAGTGAGAACACAACGCCGGAGTTCTAACCTTTGGTGCGATATCCTCTCCGTGATCATCCTTTTCGTTGTCGGAATGATGATCTGCAGACAAACTATCGTACTGGTGTTTCATCATGTACTTCATGCCGTTCCAGTTAAAGTCCGGGCATGTGCAGAAACAACGTACATCGGCATCTTTCAATACTTTGACACGGTCTGCCAAACGTTTTGTTGTTTGTGCCAGTGTGAACAAGTTAGTATTCTTTGGAATGATGTCGATGAAGCAATGACGCATGACGCCCTTTTCACTACGAGAAGGAACTTGGAATTCAATGACGGCATTGCCATCTGGCGCACGTGATACTCCGACAAAATATCTTTCCAGTTTCTTGCCTTCGTTAAAACGCTTTGAATCTGTCTTCTTCGCGAAGAAGGCTGCGTTGGATTCAATGAGGCTCTTTCCGGTGGAAAGACATTTTAGGAGTACGTTCTTGTCCATAAATTAACCAGCTTCAAATACAGAGTCGATGATATCCTTGTCCATAAAATAGGCATCTTTGTTTCTGGCGTCAATCGACTTGATGCAAACTTTGCCGTTTACGACAGTGTCTTCACAAACACGTAGACGTTCCTTGTTTGCCTTTGTGCGTGGCATCAAAATATAGAACGGAGGAACACCGCCATTTTCGGCAATATAACGCTGTAGAACCATATCGTTTACGTTATGGTTGCTAGTACGGATTTCTTCGGCGACTTCGTCTTTCAGTTTTGCGAAAAGATCATTGCGTTCAGCTTCCGTCATATACCGAGCATAGTTATGAAGTCCGGTTGGGCCGCTTGGTACAAGTACTGTGTAGAACTGTTTGATGTATGCCGCTGGTAATTTTATGGAATCTCCGAACACTTGTTGAGTATTTTCATCTTTTGTTCGTGCGAAAACGTCGGATAGTAATCCTTCTAAAATAGGATCGTTATCCATTTCAATGGACTCATATTCGGTTTTGGCAATCACGTTCAATGGTGTAACGGTGATTTGTTTTTGTCCGGATTCACCAACTAGTTCATTAGCGTCGACTTTTAATGGACGGCGAAGCATAGGAATTCCCTTGGCACTAGCGGCTTTCTTGATTAACTTGTACATTTCGGAACGCTTGAGGCCGCCAGTCGTCTTAGTCATTGTCCAGCCAATCAAGAACTTCTTGATCAATGCCGCACCGGCTGGAGAACCGTTAATTCGCTCCATCAATACCTTTAGTAATTTTTTCAGACGTGGCTTATCGCTTTCGTGTAAGATTTCTTTAATTAATTCACTATTGAAGTTGATGGTTGGATAGCCAAAGTCCATAGAAACGACTTGGGATCCAAGTGCGATCGGAGCTTGGTTGAAACCTTCTGGGACTACGATGGTACCGACGCTCTTTCCGTTACGGTCTATTAACCCAGCTCGCTGGTCGTCATTGACTTGACGTGGTAGTACAATTTCGTCTCCTTCTCCACGGTCGTTGTATGCATTTACGAGGGTAGGAATGAGCTTGTTCTGGATTTCTGCCTTGTTTTTACCGTTGCGGCAACGGTCTTTAAGGTAGTTTCTCCATCCTTCTGCGGATGTTCCTCGACCGTTGATAATTTTTAACAAGAAACCAGCTAGGTTTTCTGCATCATCTGGGTTTGCACGGAAGCGAAGCTTGAATTCATTCACGATACCTTCATAACCAGCTTGATTCAATTTCATCAGATTGGTTGCATTTTCTTGTTCAACTTCATCTGGATTTGCTGGCGCATCACTTTTGCGGCGAACTGAGTCAATGAGGTTTCGTGTAAATTGAACTGGATCATCTACAAATTGATCATAACTATCTGGATTTTCTGCCAGTTGCGCAGATAGTGCGGATTTAACTTCATTTTTTAGACTTTCGTCATCTAATATTAGTGAGTCAATAGTATTGTTTGCTGCGGTCATTGCAGCATCGTCAATGTCGCTTTCCAATAGAATGATCTTAGTGTCCATGGTTCTACCAAATGCAATCTACGTGCTAGTTTATAATAATGTGGCGAGAAAACTCACCGCCTTAAGGCGGTGAGATGGAAGCCGCCTTGCCAATGAATGATGAAAATACTATATTGGATAATGTACCGCAAGGTACTCGCCGCAGTGACTGCGGTTAAAGGCGCGGGCGTCCCACGTGGATTAACGCGAAGCGAGCAACCTTTAGGCTGTTCGTAGTTCACCAAATGAAACAATAAACTCCACCTGATTAGGCGGAGTTTTTATTGTTTCACGTGAAACATTTTCATGTTTCGGCAAATAGGATGTCAGCAGTCTTCGACTCCATGGCTAGGCATCCACGCTTTCCTTGAAAGATTGTCTTGACCATAGTACACTTCTTTCTGCCGAGGATGACATTGAGCAATGAGCCAAGCAAGCTGCCGGAACGAATCGGACACTTGCTGTACTTTGCCTTCTTCGGTACGAGGATGTAGAATGGCGGAATACCGTTGTTGTCATCGGTTTCTTCGGCGAAATCTTCATCGGTCATGCCGTTGGCAAACCTCAAGTACATGCTTTTTGACGTGCTGCTGTAGTCCATGACGTCATAGAAAGTAGTCAGATAGTCACGAGGAACTGCTAGGCTGGAATCGTATGCGGCATCGACGCTGTAATACTTGATCGGTGTTACATTGACTGTGGAACCCGGTTCAGAATCAATCAATGCTTGGCCGTCAATCTTCAGTGCTTTTGGCGTGCAGCGGATACCGATGTCTTGGGCAATCATACGTATTAGGTATAACGGCGATGAGTAAACGGCCTTCCAGATGCCTCCGTAGCGCTTTGCGGCGTCCTTGAACATTTTCTTGAGCTGGTCGTTCTTGATATCATCGTCGATGGACTTTGATTGTATAATATTCATCAAGGCGTCGCTACTAAAGTTCAAGAACGGATATCCGAAGTCCGTAATGATCGGTACATTCCACAAGACAGAATTGCGGTTCAAGCCGAATCCAGTCGGCATGATGAGCGAGTTTCTGACATACGCACTATTTCTGGACTGGGTTGATACTCCACCAGAAAACTCAACGTTGTCTCGTGACCGTCTGGACACCGGAGTACGGTAGCCTAGACGACGGTTGGCGGTCGTCAGCATGCTTCGTATGCATCTTGTACGGAGATATGCATCAGCGCCAGTTAATGCGTCATATTCACGAGGATGGTCTTCCGGACTATTCAATACCACGTCTGCATACGATTTAGCTTCGTCTGCTTGTTCTGGTGAGATTGCCAAGGAGTCAATCTCATTATACACGTAAGGAAACTCCTCACGTGGATTTGTGGTATCTGGTTCAATAATCGGACTGGATTCAACGTCATATGGTTCAGTTGTAGTACTGCTAGTTGCTGCCGCTGGTGCTGCTGCCATTGGTGCTGCTGCCGTTGATGCTGCTGCCGTTGATGCTGCTGCCGCTGGTGCTGCTGCCGTTGATGCTACTGCCGCTGGTGCTGCTGCAGTTGATGCTGGTGCCGCTGGTGCTGCTGCAGTTGATGCTGGTGCCGCTGGTGCCGCTGGTGCTGCTGCCGTTGATGCTACTGCCGCTGGTGCTGCTGCAGTTGATGCTGGTGCCGCTGGTGCTGCTGCAGTTGATGCTGGTGCCGCTGGTGCCGCTGGTGCCGCTGTTAACGCTTTATATTTTGTATCAAATGTTTCTTTTACCGAATCGGTTTTAAGTAAGGCACCATTGGTGTCCCAATCTGTTTTTATTTCTTTTATTCTGTCAATATTCGATGCGTCGCTCATACTAGACAGTTCTTTTAATTCAGACAATAATCTGAATACCGTGCTAGCTGCATTTTGTGTAGTTTTTGCGTGGTCGACTTCTGTATTAATCGCACCTAAATCTTTATGATCTGGTGGCAATAATTTAGATGCACTATGTAAACGATTGATGGCATCCATTTTTTTATTAATGTCAGAAAAAATAGGTTCAGCCTCATCAGCTGATGTCTTTACACATAGGGCTTGATATAATGCACTTAATTCGGCATTCTGCTTGATTGTTTTGATAAGTATAGGGTTTATATCTTTGTCTTTGTCTCCGGATTTATATTCGACATGAGGTTCTTCTTTAGGTGGCTCATCAAATCGTTTCATAGCATCGTCAATTTGTCGACGCAGATCTATAATTGTTGCGGTATAGTCTGGAATAAGATCAAGACTGAGTAAATCGTCGTTATGTAAACTGCTTTTCTCTGCTGCTTTTATTAACCAGTCATTGGCTTGCTTGGCGCACAATTCGGCATTGGTTTTAGTTTCGGCAGATTTGATGTTGTCAATCTCTGATTTAGCTTTTTCAATGCATTGTTCAGCAGTTTCTTCATCAATAGCATCGCGTGCAAATGCGTCTAATTTTGTTTTACGCTCCTTTTTTTCTTCCATAACAGGCAAGTGGTCATGTATCCAAGTATTAACTTGTTTCTCATCAGTATCCGCTATCGCATTGTTTAATTTATTAAGCTCATCTATAGACTCGAAGTTACGAATGGCTGTCCATGCGTTTTTAGGATCGATTGACGGGAACGTAGATACTAGATCAAATAATGAATTATAACATTTGTCATTGATGGGCGATGATACATCAAAGTCTGCTTTACATTCACTATCCGCTTCAAGTTGTCGTGCTATGTTCAATAATCGGTCTGTTTCTTCTTTCGTGTATGGTATTCTACCAGTAATTGGACAACTATTATAATTAATTTTGTCTTGAAAAGTGTTTAATAACTTCATAGATGCTCACCGATGTTTTATTCTAGTTTATCGGTTTCTGCACAAAAATAAAATGATAAACTGCAAACGAATTTAATTAAGGTTCACATGATGCTAGAAGCTACGCCGAAGTTTGAAGCTATTGGTATGGGTCCTGGTGCAATACAGTCCGTGATTCAGAGTACCGCAGAAGAGCTCAATAAATTGTTGGGTGATAAAGTCAGTGGCACTAAATATGACACTTCATATAACCAGATTTCGAACAAGCTTGATGCCAAGCAAGTGTTGAATGCCATTGCGAGCAAAGTGAAGTCGTGGTCACAGAGTATCCGTGCATATACATCATTGGATACCCAGTGGAAAGTCGTATATTTGGTCGCTAGTGTTATTCCGGCGTTAGCGGCAAAATTGTATCAGATGTCAAAAGATGCACGCCTTCATAACGATAAGGATGTACAGAAGGTGTTTTCCCATTTGGCTAGAACTCATTACGGTGCTAACGGTCGTAATAGATATGAGTATTTAGCTGATATGGCGTATGCTGCGTGGATATCTGCGCTTGAAATTGGCGTGAAAAGTCGTCGTCAAACCGAGGTAGAAAACGATTATAATGCTAGTCGCCAATTACATGATTTGCTATTTGCTACGTATCTCAAGTTGAAAGACATTTTGGCCCTGGTTAGGGACATTGTTAATACTGCTGGCGTTGGTGACCAAGTAAGCCCGGAGGAGATCAATAGTGCGGCTAGATGGGTGTTCTTATTTGACTGCATAAAGAATGACCTGTATGGGGCTGAACAAAAGGGCAAGGATTGGTATAGCAATCTTGATAGTATTGCACAATTTATTTATAAGTATACTGCCAATACACTAAGTAATACAAAAAACGTTAATACAGATAACAAGACTAAAAAACGTGACATGGCTCTTGATGTTAATACCAATGTCGTCAAGGATATGTCCACCATTGGTGACAATACTGAGCAAATGAATATCTTAAATAATGATACGTCGTTTACGTGCGAATGCTATTTTAAGATATATACTCAAACTGGTATGAGTAGCTGTAAATATACTGAAGCTGCTGGTTATTATGCTTATAAAATCATGTATCATATGTTTAGAAGTGTTGGCATAAACATTCCAGTATCCGTTGTTCCGAATAATGAAGCCAATGCAGCGAAGTTTTCAGAGCTTGTAAAACGAACTTTTATGTCTCGTGCAATGAAGTCAACGGCTGATGCATTGAGTCTTCGTGCTGACCTCATCAGCGCATTAAATTTGTATGAAGATAGTATACCAACTGATAAAGATGAATTTAATGACTGGCATGTGCGTCTTTATGGTAAATCTGCTGCTACAAATACTCGCGAAAAAATTGCTGACGCAATCGACAAGATTCGTACTAATATCTTGTATGTTGGTGATGCGTCTATATCTGGTCAGACTCCTGGTGGCGAACAAATTGCCGCATCTAAATTAGCTACTCCGGTTGTAACGTTTGGTGATAGTGATACTTCTGACAGAAATAAGCAAGAAGACTTAAATGAAGCTGGTAAAATTACTAAAGGTTGCTTTGAATTCTCGGATGATTCGTTAAAGATTTTCTATGACGGCAATCGAATGGAGGAAATTAATAGCGAGTCGGATGAAAAATATACTCATCAAGCGGCATCGGAATCTGATGCCCAATATGTCATTGACGTGATTCCTAGAGAACAACTTCGTCAGATTGCTGGTAATTATGTTAGCAGTAAGTTATTACCGGCCATTGTATCCAGATCTAGAGCTTGGATTATGATGTATGGCATCAAGGCATTTACAAAAATTCAAATGGGAGACTTGGAGGATTCTGTTGATATCTCCGCTACGAATAATGCTGCTAATCAAATTATCTCTGCATCTAATATCATGCAAGATTCTCGAATTAGTGCAAGTGAACGTAGTGCCATGACGTTTGAAAGTGATGCGTTTATTGATGGCTTGGTTACTAGTAAATTAATGAATAGCGTCGACGCCAATAACTCGGAACGCCGTATGGAATTTATTCGAAAGATAAAACCTATGGTCACTCCAGAGCTTATGGATTCTTTTACTAAGATCCATGCAGTGTGCGATAGTTATACTAGGGCGGTGACTATTTATGCTGAAATGCAAGATAAACCTATGAAGACCGCTAGAGAGTCGGTCTATAGTGTTACTCCGTCATTAGATGCATTAATATCTGGAAAGCAATTTGCTGTAGATAATATTGTATTGTCGGTTGCGTATAGTAAATATCCAAATGAATTAAAAACGTCATACGACGTCAACGATGCAATACATAAAATGCTGCATGCACGTAGTATCGTGCAGAAATGCAAAGACCAGTATAGTACTAATATGCGTGGCTGCTTAGTGGGCTTATTTAAATATATTTCCACTGTAGATAATGTCATGTCGCTAGCTAGCCAATTGGAAATTTATGATTTACTACTAGCGTGCATTCCGTCTACGTATGACTCGTGGCATGATTCTATTGTCTCGCTTTATGATAAGATGATGTCGGCAAAGAACCCTGTTCAGTTTGCAAATGACAATTCGTCGACGATATTGGCTGTACTTGATAAAGCAATGGCTGTGGATCCAGCGGCGATTGAAAAAATACAATCAGTTGCTAATGAAAATATTGCCGCTGCGTTTAACCCAGACGCTGATGGATCTATTAAAGATCCGTCGATTAATGCGTTGCATAACTATCTTACCAACTTAGCTACCAATATAGAACGGCGTGGTATCACGGTTAAGACGTTGGCTCAAGTTAAGATTGCTATAGCCAAAAGTATGGACGGCGTACCGATGAATAATCTTAATAAGATTAACCAGCTAAAAATAAATCAGCTGGTTCTTCCGGTTAAGGTGTTTATTACTGCGGCTGATATTGCGAATCCAGAAGATCCAAAGTCAAATGAACGTCTTCAACGTGATTTTGAAGAATTGAAAGATGCGCACAAGTTTGCTTTGGATGATGGTGGTGATGAACCGATGGACGAGGTAACTCCATTCCATCCGTCAAACTTGGGCAATGCGTTCTTAAAGACATCTCGTCGTAACGACGAAAATGCTATCAATAGTGATACATTATACAATGATATGCCGTTTAACGACGACTATTTAGAAAAGATTCTGTCGGCTGCTGAACAGTACGAGGAATCTGACCAAGTGGTTGATGCAACTAAACAGACCATTCAAGAAGTTGTTGACGAAGTCCGTGAACTCGGTGTGGAGACCCCTAATGTTACGGTTGATTCAGACGACCCTATCGAGAAAATCTCGCAAGAATATAAGCGTAATCTTGCTTATATCAATATCTTGTCTGATGTCGAAAATATGGATCCGTCGTTTACTGCATATTATATGAAGTGTGCAAATCAGCTGTCGGTCGCTCAGAAGACATATTATAAGTGTGCTACTCAGCTTGATAACATATCTAAGCACTATCCGTCATTTGGTGGTATTGTTCATGCATTGCTGTCTGCACGAATCACTGCTAGTGATTTACGTAAATCCATGAAGTACTTGGACATTGCTGCTACCCAGCGTGACAGCTTGGTTAAGTATAGGTCATACAGTGCTGCTAATGTGGAGGATGCTGGATTGCTTCGCCAGTTTGCTTATACGGCATCCGATGAAAGTACTATTGCACAGATTATGTGTGTACTCGGATCTTTCATAGCTGCTCCACATGTGGATTCATTAGATGATTTAATTGATAGCTTGGCGCAAGTTAATCGCATGATTAATAAGTATAGTAAAAACAAGCTGTCGGTTAAAGTATCTTCACAAGTACTTAAAACTTTGTCTAAGGTATCGGCTAACAAACCAACCGATAATCAAAATAATCAATTGAATGACTATGAAGCTGAGGTTTCTGCTACGATTGTTGAGTTGATTAATCAGCTAGGTGGGTTGATACTGTCTCGTAATCATGATGAACTTGACACTGATTTAATTGAACGTACGAATAAAATAGAACGTCCTAACGTTAATGATGCCGACTATGGTAGTGCAACTGATTCGTTTGCTAGGGCTCAGTTGCGTACTGTTCCGAAAGGATATACAAAGCATAATTTAAAAAATTTGGATAAGGAAGAAATCGCCGCTCGTCAAGAGTATATTCCGGCTGTTAAGCAAGATTTGAAAAATAACCCAGAACTTGCCAAATTTGCATATGCCTTGGGCAATGCGTTTAATGCGTATGAAAGAGCGTTGACTGATGAACGTGTATCTAATGTTAATGAACGCTCGTTGAGCAGTATTGAATCGTCGTTAAGTGGGTTGGGCTTGTTTAAGAATTTAAGCACGTCGGATTTGCAGCGAGAACTTGTTAGCGCAATTATAGACGATGAACGTAACCATGATAAGACGTACCCTCGTGTTAAGGAAGTTGTCCGTTCTGCACAAGCTGGTGTAAGTTTTCCAAGTTACGCACAGATGTATAGTGCCAAGGTTGGGTCTAAGGACAATATCCTTCATGACCAAAAAACCGAGGATGTTGCATTTGATGAAAACGGCAATCGTACTACTGATGATGCCGCTATGTTGACAAATGAGGATATTACTCGACTAGCGACTAAAGTGATTAATCCGACGAATGACACGACGCGAACCGCTGAGGCTAAGCGTGTATCTGAGTTGACTCCGTTCCAGAGTATTCCAGATTTGGTGCATAGCATTCGTATGTGTGTGTTTGAACAGTTGTATAGAGTGTATGGAACTCTTGATGCAACTGGTAAGATTACATATACTGAAGATTACGAGATACAGGCTAACCGTCTTATGGACGCAGCGATGAGACAGCTTTATCATTTATGCGATGATATGGATACTCCGATTGCTGATATTATATTGGTTAGTACCTCACTTGGGCGTAAACTGGCTCGATTGGTTGTTATGGATCATGTGAGCGATCAACTCAATGGCGATTCCGACATCGATTTAGATTATGCCGGTATGGTTTCTAATGAGCCAAATGCTTATCCACAGATGATGAGTGATGAAGAGTCCGAAGTTGATGCTGAGTGGATTACTAAGATTACTGAAATCTTGAGCTTTATTCCGGATAGTATGAGTCGTAGCGAAGTATTGCGCTCCGTTGAAATGTATAACATGAATGAGGTGACAAGACAGCAATTGGCTCGTGATGAGGATGGACGTGAGTTCCTTCGTATTGTGGATAAGCTACTTCGAGTTGATACCGAAACTGGCATTCCAGCTGGATTCTGGGGCGATGATAGTTCTCAGCGAAAAGAACATATCGCGGCTATCTTTAATCAGCTATGTACGTACAAAAAAGATGTAAGTATACCATGGGATGAATGTGCTGCCCAGCTTCGAGCTGACTTCATGGATGCGTTAAGTAGAGGTGGTAATCTGCTGTCTATCGGTGGGGTGTCAACATCGGATGCTGCTAAGCGTCGTATTGGTCATCTGCGCTTGAATCCGTTTTATGCTACCAATGTTAAAAATAACACGGTTACGTATAAGGATATGTTGACTTGCTTGGCTTCCGAAGGTATCATTTCATCATACGGTCGTATTGTAAAGACAAAGTACCCAGCACTGACGTTTGATAAGCACACGTTTGATTATATCGTTAATTTGGCATTAGATTTGAATTCTAAGTATAAGTTATCTGTTGGCGAAAGAAATAATTCGTCATCTAAGGAAGCGGCCTTAGTCAATAGCTTTTTGACGACGCTTATGCTAGTTACTAATGAATTCCGTGTTGGTGCGTATCTGAAGATGCGTGATGATGCGGTTGATTTTAAGCAAGAACATAATGACCTTGCCGTGAATGCGTTTGAGGTTATTACTGATAGTCAAAATATTTATACGGAGCTATATGATGAATTGATTCATATTTCGCTTGGTAAGTGGGATAAAGCGAAACACTGGATTACAGATGACGTGGGTTGGCTTACGAAAGAAGCCTATGCAGTATTATGTTATTATGCTGCGTCTAAGGTGTACCAAGCCAATTCTAAAACGTCTGAGGATACACAAGTCGATAGCGTACCATTAAATACTCGTATTGAACAAGCCTTTATTGATGCATTTAATCAGTTGGCTGCTGGTGGTAATGTTACTGATGACGTAAAGGGTATTGATCGAGCTCCACATGCTGTTGATCTGCAAGTAGAGCCAGTTCCGAACGAAAACCCAGCGCCAGCGGAAAATCCAGTACTCGGCGAAAATCCGGAGCCGACTCCAGCAGAAAATTCAGTACATGTGGCTACTAAGGAAACCTCTGAGCAAAAGCCGTCGGCTAGTGGAAGAAAGCCTCGTAAACTACGGAATAATGGCACTGGGCAGAAATCTGAACAAACGCCATCGGTTAGTGGAAGAAAGCCTCGTAAACTACGAAATAATGGCACTGGGAAGACTTCTGAGCAAAATGTGTCGGATAGTGAAACCGAACCAGCTGATGAGTTTATTATGCCTCAAGTATATTCAAATGCGCCAGAATTACAAGGAAGACATAGATCGTCAGTTGAATCTGAACCAGAAAATGATGCCTACGACTTTGACGGTTTAAGAGAGATTGTTATGCAAAATTCGGACTTGTTTGAAAATCCAGATGAACTGCCTAAGCCTAAGCCTAAGCTTAAGCCTAAGCTTAAGCGAGCTAAAACAAGCGACTTCGACCAAAATAATATAATCTCGGATGATGATGAATAATAAAGGCGGCTTAATGCCGCCTTTTCTTTTAGTGTGATTTTCGCCAAGTAGTGTAATCATGCCCAGTATAATTTCGGAACGCTGCCAATGACGCCTCGCATGCTGCCGAAAGCGCTGAAATCTGCTCGTCGGTAACTGGGGACATCGTCATTGCGGATGTTCCGTCACATGACTGGTAAAGCATTCCAAATCCATTTTTTGCACTTTCGAACATTTTCTGTATTTCGCCAATGGTATCATTGGACGGATTTGCTTGCTTGTATGATTCAATGATAGCGTTGATTTGGTCAGTTTCGACCGACTCAGTGGCTGCGGAGGCACCGCCATCGCCGCCAGTAAGCGCAGTAACTGGAGCTACTGAGCCACCGCCACTACAATTACTGCCCATAGCAATTACGCCGCAGTATCCGCCACTACTATGTTGATGGGCTGGCGTAGCTGCTGGCATATCTGGGCCATCGCCTAGTGATGACTGAAATGACGCGGTCTCGTTAGGACGGTCACCCGGATTACTACCGAATGCGTAGCCAGGGAATCCGACTTTCGGATGCTGTGCTTTTGTGGTATCGATTGACTTCCGCTTTTTCTTTGCGGTTTCCATAAGAATTCTAAATCCGTCCATTGTGGTCTCTAGGCAGTTTTAAACTAGTTTATAATGTGATTACCTTATTTTGGTTAAATATGAGCGTATACGATATATTGCAAGTTAAGCCGGATGCCAGTGACGAAGAAATTAAGGTCAAATACAAAGAGCTTGCTAGACAGTACCATCCAGACAAGAATAATGGCGATGATTCAAAAATGGTGGAGCTTAACGAGGCTTACCACTTGATTGATACGCCAGAAAAGCGCAAGGAGTACGATTCGAAAAATGCCTTCGTTGCTGACTTTAACATGTTGTCATCTGTATTTGGTCGTCCGACCGTGGCGGAAAACTTCCATAAGGCGCCTAAAGTTGATCCTAAAATGAAGAACGGTACTGACGTTAAGCTTCGTGTGAAGATTCCGGTTGACGTATACCTCGGCGGCGTTGATGCTATGCCTATTAAGTTTAATCGTATGGTAGAATGCCTTGAGTGCGATGGGACTGGTGGTGGAATTGAACATGTGTGTAATAAATGTGGCGGGTATGGCTATGTACTTATTGCTGGCCAGACGCATAAGTGCGACCGTTGCAATGGTGAAAAAAAGATTAAGGCAAACAAGTGTCCAGTGTGCAATGGTGCTGGCGTGGTCAAAAAGCAGTTCACTAAGGTTATACGATATGTTCCGGGTGCATTGAAGATGCGTGTACCCAATGCCGGTAATAGTGGAATTCATGGCGGAACCAATGGGCATTTAATGATTTCTTTTACAGTAACTCCTGTAAATGGAATAAATTATGACCCAGCAATAAAGGCTGTTCCGGTTACTGTTGACGTCTATCCAGAAGATATTGTTCTTGGTGTGACAAAGGTAATCAATATCGGTAACTGGTCAACTTATTTGACGCTTGAACCGAAAGATTTTGATACCTTGCCTGTACGAAAGAGTATTGGTAAGGTAGATTTGTCTGTCTCCATTAAGGTCAGTCGGTCTGCCGATGATATTAAGAATGCGCAAGATTGGAGAAATTCACGCATAAATGATGTAATTTGATATATCGAGAGGTTTTTATATGGCTAAAAAGAAAGTAAAGCTCACTGTTACTGACCGTATTAACATTATCAACAATGCTCAGAAGCTTGGTTGCACTTGGGCTGTACGCTGCAAGTTTGATGAATTTATCGACTCCCTTATGGTGTCTGATGAAGAGTACGAAAAAGCTGGCGTCGGTCGTGACGAAGATGGCAAGGTTATTGCGAAGGATAACTTTGTCATCGAGTATGATACGACGCAGATTCCGAAGGTCATTGTCGACGCTATCACGGATACCATTATCAAACTTGAAGAAACGTCTATTCGTGTACCGAGCATGAAGCCTCTATATGAGGACGTTAAAAACAGCTTGGGCTTGATTGTCGATGTTGATTCCCTCTAAGATTCAAAAGGCATGCGCCTGGATAAAGCGTATGTCGGATAAAACTAAACAGTCGGTCGCTCGTGCGGCTGGCTGGTTTTGCCGTGGATACATAATTACTAAGTTCAAGAATGTCTGTCGCACTGTGCATGATACATTTGTCATGTCTACGCATGGTGGCTATGTCGACAAGGGCTTAGTACGAGTTGATGGACGTAATCTGGTTGCGTACGTATCGGATATTGATGGTACTGATATAGTTGATAGTTTTAAGACGTATGTATCCAATTTGAAGGAAAAATACCCAGATATGTCTCCGGCAATTAAGGTGTTTTCCTTTAGTGGCGTCATGGGAATGTATGCACGTACTGAATGTATGTTCGTTATGGTGTATGGTGGAGTTCCATATATACTGCCAGTGCATCGTTCACTGGAAGGAACAGATGAACTTGACGCGAAGTTCAGTAGCGGTATTAATCGACTGCTGACTAGTGTAAGTAATGCTGACTTTAACCATGTAGTCTCTCTAGGCTATGTAGATAGTCAAGTAAACGTTAATGAATATGTCTTGAACTGGGCTAAAAAGTCGCCTATGTTTGATTCCGCTGATATTGATCCGAGTCTCGTTAAGATGGCTATCAAAGATGGGACAATATCTACAATGGGTAGTTTGTACTTGCCTGGTGGATACTTGTATGACATCTATGCAATAGATCCTCTGTTAAGTCGTACGTTGCGTCCATACCGAGATTTTACCCAGCCTACAGAAAGTCATAACGGTCGAGAAGTGTTGCTGGTTGGTGGCGATCCAGATATTGTTTATATCGGTACGCAAGCTGGGCTGGATGGCTTCTTGTATGATGTTTGGGTGCCAAATGACGCCAGATATTATACAATAGCTAAGGATGCTGTGGAATACAATCGGTTGCCGCTAGGTTCATTTTCTATAACTGATGATGATTACTTCAAAAGCTATGCCTTGCTTATGAAAATGCTTCATGAGTTGGACGAAGAAGCAAATGGCCCTGCCGATGATAATACTTCACCTGGTATTATGGTCAATCCAGACGATGAAGATACCGATACTGACGAAGTACCAGTTTTGATAGAATTACCAGAATATTTGAGATAGTGGACTGATAAACTATGCGTATATTAAACTGCGTGGGTTTATGGCTAGTTCTCAAGTATACGCACCTCTATGGGCAAAGCTTTTGAGTGCCTTTGGCATTACAGATTATTTGTCCGCTCAAGGTGTAAATAACGAAGGATTAAAACGAGCGTTTCAATATGCGTCTGCTAAATTGACGAAACAGATGACGCAGAGGCAATCTACAACCTCGTATACGCCGATTACGTGGGCTGACCGTCAAGCTTTATTCGCTAAATGTTTTGCGAATAATGAAACCTTTAATGCGATTAAACGCAGTAATGCCTCAGTTGGCATGTCAGACAAAACACCTAAGGGTGATGAACAGATACAATCGTCCGATACTGTACAGCAACCAGTTGCCGAAACGCCTTCCTTTGATATTGCTGGTACACAGAGCGTCGTTAATATGCTGCGTGTTCCATATATAACTGGGTTTGAAGATTCGGAATCTAGTGGCGTTGTGTATATTAGTCCAGGTCTTTTTTACAATATTGCGTATCAGATGTACACACCAGAAACGTCGTCATTATCTGATTTGACGATTGTATCGACACTTAGTAATGTACCTATAATTTGTCCTAACATGAGCGTACAGACGCAGCTAGTGTCTGCGATTCGAGAAAAATTTAGCGGAAAGCCTCCTATTGGCGCTGATATTTCTTATGTGGCAGAGACACAAGGTCAACTGTTGAAGTGTGATATTAACTTGCCCGAATTGGCAAATGATGCCCATCCATATTTGACAAATAACCCAAATATGATTGTTGTTAAATATAGCAATACACAAGGAACTATGATTAATATTACTGGTATTATTACTGATCCAAGTGAAATTGCTAAGATTGGTGTATGCGAGCTTGCTAGACACTCTGATGCATCTAGTGAGACTAAAACCGAATATGATCCACGAAAATTTAGTTTGATTGCTGAGTATCCAGAATCTATGACCGAGGATGATTATAGCTATTATAATGATCCGGGGCCAGTGTTGTCGGAATTGGGTGTTGTTGCTGTTGTAGCTAAACCAGCTACGTATGTAGAACTAGAAAAGGGACAAAGTGCAGAAAATATAGATCCTCAGTATGAAGGTATTATGTGTTTTGTTGGCTGTGTGAATATTCGTGACTGGATGGACTGTCATCGTCATTTTCATAAGTATATTATGGAGGACTTAGATGCTAGCCATGGATATTTAAACGAAGCCGAACGTAAAGAAAAAATCAATGATATTATTAAATCGAAAAAACGGCTTCAAAAAACAGTCGAATAAGTAGTGAGGCTATATGACGATCCAAACGAAAAAGAAAACTACATCAATTGTACAGCTCTTGGGTGTGGAACTACTTGCATTAATAGAATATGCTGTTAGTAATCCGACTAAGGTTCATGTTGATAAAGAACAACTGAAGAGTGCTTTGCTATCGATTGCGTCCGTAGAAGCGGCTGATAAGGTGAACAACGAGGATTCTTATGTACCTGTGGGTAAGAAGGCAAATGCTGAATATAAAGAAAATTTAGACAAAAGTAAACAGAAATATGCCGATAAATTAAATGAAAATTTGAAATCAGATGTACTTATTCAGCGAATGATGGACGTATGTGGTGATGCTATTGATGGCGATGAGGACGACTTATCATCATTGTATAAGTATGGCGGTAGTGTGCTGAAATTTTTTGAATATGATAAGCAGCTCAAAAAAGATAATCAGCAATCGTTGTCGTGTGAAGACGATATCAAATCATCGATGGTATATTTTGTTCCAATGAAGCCAGTACTAGAACAATATGAACAGCTACTGGTGACAGGTAAAATAACTCCAAATGACGCCATTACTTATACTAATAAAAACAAGGCTATTTTATGTAATTATGATTTGAATCAAGAACCAGACGATGATGGATGTAAATATATCGAAGGTGCTAAAGAAGGTCTTCTAGTTCTGTCTGGTGAACCTATTGGTTATGACCAGCCTGGAACTGGCATGTTAGCTAAATGCGGTGACGGTCTCGAAAGTGTCACCAGTGATTCGTTTATTAAACGTAAGCATCCAACCACCTATAGAACGTATTATCATATTCGGTTAACCGCATCAGAAGCAGCCGCTTTTGAACAACAACTTAAAGACGAATCGTCTATATTGCGCACTGATGTTGTGCAATTAACTGCGGTGACTGTTATGTCGAATACGTCTACCGAGTATAGTGGTCCTGGCGATTTGGAAGGCGAGGGTGGACAGCAAGATGCATTAGAACAGAAGCTTATCGACTGGAACAAGCATCGAGATACTGGTATGGATCTTGACAAGTCTAAATATGAGATATTGTCTGGATCTGTAAGGTATGCGATGAACGTGATTAATTCTTATATGTCATGCCGAGTACCTAATAAACCAGAAGTTCGAGTAACTCCGCCGAAATTTACTAATCAGCCGGATGACGATTTATTAAAGATGGTTAGCTATATTTCTGAGTTTGCGGTCAATTTTGGCGCCATATTTGGAACTAAGGTTAATACGACTTATTGCCAGTACAATGATGAAACCTATTTGATTGCATTATATAATGATATAAATGCGTCGGTAGTGAATCGATTTATCAACTTCTCGCCAAAAGGCGCATTGCTGAAAAAATATCCGCAATTGTTAAGGCGAATAAAATTAATGAATATAACCTTACGAGCGTTCTTCCCCAAGATTCAGAAAATGTTACGTGACGTGTTTGATAGTATTCGTTTTACGCAAACCGCTGAATCAACCGTAAGTGACAAGCAGAGAGATGCATCAAAGAAATCCGCCGAAGCATTTCAAGCAATTTCGTCGCAGCAATGTGCAATTACTCCAAGTGAAAGTATCACTATAGACGATATATGCAGAAATGTAGAAGATTTTATTGCTAATAGTGATTCTGATGCCAGTGTAGGTGATATAACATCGTCAGCGTTGATTCCTACTGAATTATCTAATGCAATTAAACGTTATTTTGCTATGTCAAGTCAGATAACATCTCGTGTTGCCGTACCGCTGTCGGATATTGAACGTATGAAAAATACCGTGTTACCCGTTATTGTAAAGTATGGCGTACATCATGCGAGAGCATATGCAGAATGGAATCGTTTGAAGGACGCTCGTATTGATGTTCCATTAGCAAATAAAGTAAAACCCTGTTCTATTCAACAGTTAGTATCTGATCCGACGATTTTATCGGATACTTCGGATATGCAGTTTAAATCCTTGGCTAGGAACTTGTTAGAGGCGTTCAAGTGCATGTCGTCCTATAATTATGATGGCGGCCAACAGATTGCTGGTACGGATTACATAGATCTTATGAGGTCTAGTGTGTCGTCATTGACCGCAAAGTATGCGTCTAAGTCTAAACCAGTGGAACAACCGAAAAAACAAAAGAAAAAAGCTGCATACTCAATGCTTGCTATGAAGGTGAATGATCTTGCAGAGCAAGATGCGCAACGGCAAACTGCGTTAAATAAAATTAAACGTTCACCTTCTGCATCAGCTAGTCAGCCAGCGGATTCGAATAGTGATTCGAAGGACTTGACTGATGATGACTTAATGGCTCGTCAAATGGAGTATGCGGATTTTGATGCGTGGTAATGCGAGGTTATATGCAGCTAGATATACGAAGAATATCGCAGAATAAGAAAGTTGGATACAAAGTCAACTTTATGGCAGATGACGGCTACGCTGAGCATCGTGCTAGATTGTTCATGATGTATCATGGATATCTTAGCTATAGTGGAACTCATGGGGCTGGGCTGACCGTTGACGCTGATGGAGTTACCTACGATGATTGGATGTCTGAATTTAGACCACCTCGCATTGATGCCCACAAGTACAATACGGAATTGTGTATTCCGCTAGTTGACGGAGAACAAGATTGGTGGTTCTCTCATGAGTTCGATAATGAATCGGAATCGTCCATTAGCAGTGCCATTAATCCGTTCAATGTCATCGTCGAGCGAAAGCTACGAGACTTGGCAATTCGCCGCATACTGGTTCATACTCATGAGGTATTTATTGAACTAGATGCCGATGATATTGCTGATGGGACTGCAGTGACAATTGATAATGCGTTTTTATCAGCTAATCACTTATTGGGTATTGATGGCCTTCGTATCTGTGGTACATACTGCGTTACGAAAGTGTCTGGCAATGTATACAAGTATAAGACTGAACACTATTGTAAGTTGAAAAAGGCGATCGAAATATCAGCTGATTGCTATACAGCAGTCGTCTGGGAAGTATGCTACTATGATTGCGGAAATGTTGAATTAAATAAGGTGAGCAATGATACAGCGGCATTCCAAGGGGTGTCGCTTAGTGCGACTATTCTACCCGGTGATGTGCTGTGCATAGGAAATGTCCTATGTAGAGTTGTTGAAGTGAATGGCGTTATTATCGTCGTATCTGCATTGATGCAAGGCGAACATGCGTCTGCACGTATCTTGTACAGTCCACGAACGGCTACTAAGAAAATTCCAGTTAACTGGCCTACGGTTACACAAAATGGTAGTCGAAAGGGTGTTAAATCCTCTGCACCAGTTATTATCTTATCGAACAATCTTCGAGACAGCCAGACCGTAACGGTAAAACCGATTATGGATACGTACGTAACCAAGGACAATCCAGACAGTTTGCATGCCAACGAACCAGTTATTGTATGTGCAAATGGTGAACATGAAGCGGTTGCTTGTATGCAATTTGCGCCAAATGAGATTAAGGCTGAGGGCGATGATGACAATCAGCCTACGGCTAGCTTACGGTTGTTCGTTGAGGATATGACGTATAGCGAAGCTACTATTCTGGTATACCAAATGGATGCTGATGGCTGGAATACGAATATGTCATATGACGAATTGATGTCCCATGTTACACAGATTCCTATCGGTAGCGCTCAGTTATGGAACCCATTAAAAAGAATCGATAATACAGCCGAAATACCGGCTGGCAGTACTATTGAAGGAAATTCGTATCATGAATTTGTATCAATTGATATAGACTCGTCAATTGTGCAAGAATGGCTGTCTGGAACGTCGTCCTATATGCCGTCAATTGCAATTAAGGTAGTTGGCGATGGTGATGCTTCCGTGTCTTTTGCTTCGCTAAATGCCACAGATTTATCACATCTGCCGGAAATGATTTTTAGTGCTGGGGAATCTTTGACTCCAGAGCCGTTTGCAATTACGTTGTCATCGAGTACGGTTGAGCCGGGTCAAGTTGTCCGGATTACGCCAGAAGATGTTGCTGCACATAATTTTGGCGCATCGATCTTCTCGAATATTGTGGAAATCGGTGAGGTTCCATCAGTCATTGTGTCTGGTAATGCTTCATACATTGACGCTGTCGTACCTAATGGAGTCAGTGGAAACGTTAATGTTATTGTGTATCGCAAGACGAACGACACCGATGTAGTCCAGCTTACTGAGGAAGTATCGATTTTTGTGAATACTGATGCTTTTCAGCGTAGCATTCCTTTGGCAAAGAAACTGAAGCCGGGCATCGTCAATGCCGATTTGGTGAGCAGCTCTGCCCTATACAATAGGGACATGGGTTATGTTAATATGACTGAGGTTACTGATGAGACTAGCCTTATCCAGAATGTATATTCAATATTGCTGACAAATCCGGGTGAACGCTTATTCAACCAGAACTTTGGAACCGGAATTGAGCAAAAGCTGTTCAAGCTTGGCTCTGAAGAAGACGGCATTGATTTGTTGAAAGAATGTATTCAGCAAGTCCATAAGTATGAGCCTCGTGTTTATATTGATGGCGAGCAGAGTTCTTGTCAGTTTGATGACAGCGATAATCTTTATTATTTGCTGCTTGCCGTGGTGTTGCCGTCAGCAAGAACTGAGATGATTAGGCTTCCGTTCAAGAACCGTGGAAGGATGGTCTGATGCTGTTGCAGTCTGTAGGTTCTAAACAGATCGTATATGTCAATAACTACCTGACGGACTATATGTCAGTCGCAGAAGAGTTTGGCATGATTGATAATGGGGAACTGGCGTCGTATGTCGTCAAGAGCGATGAGCCTTATATCAATTCATTTGGCATCGAACGACCGTCTATAAGGTTAAATGGTAGAACGGTTGACGTTCATGTCGTTGATGACACGGTTGCGGCTACAGAATCTACTGCTGGCGCGTTAAGCGTTGCGTTAAATACGTTTCCAGTAAATTCACGACTGACTTTAAACGGATATCCGTTTGTATCAAGATTTTATTGGTCTGCGACGAACCGCCATTGCATATATGATTCTGTGAAACGGTGTTTTTCGGTACGTACCTATGGAAGAAAAGATCTGAAAGGGATTTACAACTTGATGGTTCATCTAGGCGATAACAATGGAAAACTGTATGAACCGGTCATCGCTAGGTATGTGTATACAAGCTATCAGATGCCTAAGCATCGCCAGCTGGTCGGTTATTTTGACTTGGGCGAGTACTTTTCTGTGATACGTGACCGTCGGTATGAAGACATGTTCATGACTATGGGACGCAGTAACTCATTGTCGTATGTAGAGTTAAAGACTAGCGCTCCTATAGTCAAGGTCACTAATGTCGTTGATAACTGTGCCCTGCTGACCTTGCAGAACATTGAAGGCACGTATGACGCCAAAAAGCTCAATGAGTTTAAGCCACACGTCATTTTGACCCGTAGGCCGTTGGTCATCAAAACCATGAAGTTCCCTTGGACAAAGGTTCACTTTGACAAGGTGGACGTGTTTATGACACCCATAATGAGCCTCTCCGATGCGTGGGAGTCTTTGGAAGGTGGTATAAACTTACTGTCGCTCCCAACCGGAAAGACTAAAAATTTGCGATTCTGAGCTGGTTTGGAATTCAAATTGTTTCTAACTACATTTAACCTCGTTATCCAATAAGCCGCTGTTAGGCATACTGTAATAACACTCATTATAAGGACATATTTATATGGCTACAAAGAAAAATAACCCAGCTGAACCCGATTTCTCCTTCTTCCAGAAAATCAAGACGGGCGACCGTTATGCGGACGCAAACGTCAACCATCCAGAATACGGCTACGCCGATTCCGGTTCCTACATGCTTAACGCCTTACTATGTGGCGATATGTTCGGCGGCTTCCATCTCAACAGATTCTTCATGGCCGCTGGTGAACAAGGCTCCGGTAAGTCCTACATGATGAAGAACAACTTCATCAAGCCTTTGATGGACTTGGGCTACTTTATTTTCTACTACGACACCGAACACGAAACCAATGAAGCCCAGTTAATAGAAGAAAACGGCTTCAATCCGAACCAGTTCAAGCTCGTCCAAGAGCATACGACTGCCGAAGACGTGTTTGTGTCTATTGCCGAACTTCTTGACACTCTCGAAGCCGATAAGGGCAAGAAGATGAAGAATGAACGTAAGGTTGCGTTCGTTCTCGACTCTCTCGGCGGTATGTCTACCAAGAAGACTACGAACGACGCCACGAAGGGCGAACTCAAACAAGACATGACCAAGGCAAAGGTTGTCAAGGCCATGTTCACGAACATCACTAACCGTTGCGGTAACCTCGGTATTCCGATGTTTATTACCAACCACATTTACATGGCCACT
>Ga0310690_10003632_pt1 | contig 22869 bp, 18 predicted proteins | sample AusTroGonzalo_MG_2_FD_207661 | JGI IMG/M metagenome (GOLD analysis project Ga0310690, IMG submission 207661) | Bovine rumen microbial communities from tropical cattle in Woodstock, Queensland, Australia - Gonzalo_04 (v2) (version 2) | ecosystem: Host-associated > Mammals > Digestive system >... | reverse complement strand
CTGCAGCTGGACGAAGAGAAGGTGACCTTCCAGGTGAAAAACCTGCTGAAGCCGGACTGTGAAATGAAACTGCTGTCCGCCGCAGGTGTGAAGCCTTACGCCTATCCAGGGGAAGAGGACGAAAAGACCGCCGCTCCCGTGATCCGCCTGGATGCCGGCAAAATCGAAACACGCCGGGCCGTTTACGCAGGACCGGCCGCGGAGATTCCGAAAACCGACAGGACAGAGAGAATCACGATGGCGGACGTACAGAGCGGAAAGGCGACGCTGGACGAGATGGTCAGCCAGCTGACGCCCTTTGAAATGGCGACCCTTTGCGTCGGTACCCAGCGCGGAGGCATGATGGAGAACTCGGGTCCGCAGATCGGGGCATCCTCCGCGGCCTGCCCGGGCGCGGCGGGGGACACCACTTCGCTGCTGCTGGAAGACCGGGGCGTCCGGAACCTGATTCTGCCCGACGGGCCCGCCGGACTCCGGCTGAACCCTCATTTCAGGGTCGACGGCGAAGGCCGGATCTATATGGTGGATTCGCCCTTCCCGGCGTTTGATCTGGTCGCCGGCGGACGGCCGAAACCGGAAATCCCGGCGGACGCGGTGGATTACTATCAGTATACGACGGCGATTCCGATCGCAACGCTTCTCGCCCAGACCTGGGACGATGAAGCGGTGGAAGCGGCGGGGGATATTGTCGGCGGAGAAATGGAAGAATTCGGGTGCGACCTGTGGCTGGCGCCGGGCATGAACATTCACCGGAATCCGCTGTGCGGCCGGAACTTTGAGTATTATTCCGAGGATCCGCTGATCGCCGGACGGTGCGCCGCGGCGGATACCCGCGGAGTCCAGAAGCACAGGAGCGCGGGTACCACCGTCAAGCATTTCGCGTTCAACAACCAGGAGGACAACCGGAATCACGTCAATTCCCACGTCGATGAACGGGCAATCCGTGAGATTTATCTCAAAGGATTCGAAATCTGTATCCGCGAGGCACATCCCTATTCGATCATGACGTCCTATAATCTGATCAACGGCGAGCATACCGCCAACAGCTATGACCTGATCAACGCCTTTGCCAGAGACGAATGCGGCTTTGACGGGATTGTGATGACCGACTGGGGAACAACGAGCACATCGGACATGTTCGGAGAGACGGAAACACCGAAGCATAAATACGGGAATTCCTTTGCTTCCGGATGCATTAAGGCGGGCAACGACCTGACCATGCCCGGCAGTGAAAATGACGTCAATGATATCCTGAACGCACTCGGGAAGAAGCCCGGGGAGGTTCCGTATCCGCTGACGCTCGGCGAACTTCAGGCCGCGGCCGGACGCATGCTGAGCCTGATTCTTCGCATGGGGCTGTCGCGGGACTGATCAAAAGAGAAAAAAAGGTATTCCATGGGTGAGACTGAACAGGGCTGCCGGAATCCGGGGGCCCTTTTTGGCAGCATCTGCAGAACGCCTTGTTCCCAAATGCGGCCGGGCATGATATAATACTATCGAATTGCGTTCAGGGAATGGAAGAACCTGTCCGGGGAAAGGAATCGTGATATGGAGCAGATTACAGTCAGAGCAGCCCACGACCAGGTTCGGATCGTTACGGATTTTGTCAACAGGCATCTTGTTAAACTGGGATGCTCCGAGCATACACGGGTTCAGGTTGACGTGGCGATTGACGAGATCTTCAGCAATATCGCCCGGTATGCCTACCGGCCGGGGACCGGCGGCGCGGCAACCGTGCGGGTCGAGGTCGGGGAAAACCCGCTCAGCGTCATTATCACGTTTATCGACCGGGGCGTCGCCTTTGATCCTCTTGCGCATGAACAGCCGGACACCACGAAGCTTCCGGCGCATAAGCGGCCCGTCGGCGGGCTCGGACTGTTCATGGTCAAAAAAACGATGGACAATATTTCCTATGAATATCGGGACGGGCAGAATATTCTTACCATCCGGAAAGAAATCTGAAGAGGGAAACAGGAGGAAAACGAAGTGGTTCAGGGCAGAAAGGTAAACGACAGGCTTGTCATCAGCCTTTCCGGAGAGATCGACTCGAAGAACGCGGATCAGGTTGAGAAGCAGATCCGGGAGATCCGGGAGAATGATTCCTCCGACTGCGTCGAACTGGAATGTGACCAGCTGAAATATGTTTCCAGCGCGGGACTGCGGGTGATTCTCCGGATCATCCAGCAGACGGAGCGAACGGTGCTTACCGATGTCCATCCCGAACTGTACGAGATTCTCGACATGACCGGATTTACCGAGATGGCGGAGGTACAAAAAGCCTACCGTACGGTTTCCGTCGAGGGCTGCGAGGTCATCGGCCAGGGCGCCTGCGGAAAGGTTTACCGCATCGGACCGGACACCATTGTCAAGGTCTATCTGAACCCGGAGGCTCTTCAGGAGATCCAGCGCGGGCGGGAACTGGCCCGGCTGGCCTTCATTGCGGGCGTGCCCACGGCGATTCCTTACGACGTGGTTCGCATTGAGGGGGGCGGATACGGTTCTGTTTTTGAAATGCTGAACGCAGAGAGCTTTGCCGGCCTTATCATCAGCGGGGAAAAGACGCCGGAAGAGGTTGCCGGAATGAGCATCGACCTGCTGAAGAAGATTCACTCCAAGGAAGCCCATTCGGACATCCTGCCGGAAATGAGAGACATTGTGCTGGGCTGGGTCGAATTTATCAAGGACTGCCTCGGGCAGGAAAACTATGAAAAGCTCCGGAAACTGATCGAGGCCGTCCCGAAGGAGACACACCTCATGCACGGTGACTACCATCTGAAAAACATCATGGTCCAGGACGGCGAAAACCTGATTATCGACATGGACACGCTTTGCTACGGGCATCCGATCTTTGAACTTTCAAACATGTACAACGCTTATATCGGTTACGGCCTGGGCAATCCGGAGATTATCATGAAGTTCCTCGGGATTCCCATGGAAACCACGCAGGCTTTCTGGCGCAGGAGTCTGGAACTCTATCTCGGCACCCGGGATGCCGGGACGGTGGAAGCCGTCGAGGATAAGATCCGGGTGATCAGCATGACACGGCTGATCCGCCACGAACTCCGTCGGGACGGCATGAACCGGGAAGACGGTCGGAAGCTGATTGCCAGATACCGCAACGAGCTGGAGGGATTGCTTCCCAGGGTGGATTCACTGACGTTCTGAGTCAGGATGACACGACTTTGGCTGGGCTCGGGATGATATGAGGGCAGGATACACGCCTGGCATAGTTTACCGTTAATATGCCGTTAATATTATAGGAAAGGATTGGACAACGAAATGGGAAAGGACAAGCCGGTTCTGATTAATCTTCTGGCCATCGCCAGGTATCAGCATACTCCGGATTATCCGATTCAGTTTATGACCAGGGGCATGCTGCACCTTGGGGAAAAGGACAACGCGATTCTCGAATACACGGAATCGGACCAGGATGATGAGACAGGTGAGATTACCACCGCGCAGATCACACTGGCCATGGAGAAAAACCGGGTCACCATGACGCGGCGGGGGGACTATTCCAACACGATGGTGTTTGTGCCGGAGCAACGGTTTGAAGGCGTTTACAAAACACCTTTCGGGGAGATGGATATGGCCGTTTATGCCCGGGGTGTCACGTGCGACATCGGCGAGGAGAAGGGCTCTGTTCACCTGAAATACCAGCTTGACATCCAGGGAGCCTATACCTCCACCAATGAACTGCACCTGGAATACGCGGAAAGCAGGAGTGACAGCATCCAATGAACGGGAAAACGCGTGGAACACCGAAGATCGCCGTGCTGGGCGCCGGCACCTGGGGCATCGCCCTGGCGCGGGTTCTGTCACTGAACGGGCACCGGGTGACCGTATGGAGCAAATTTCCGGAAGAGTCTGAGGCACTCCGGCGGAAACGGGAGGCGCCGAATCTTCCGGGCGTCCGGATTCCGGAAGAGATAGCGTTTACTTCAGATCCGGCAGAAGCAACGGAGGGGGCAGACTATCTCCTGATGGTGGTTCCCTCCATTTTTGTCCGGGAAACCGCCGGTCTGTTTTCTTTTTTCATCAAACAGGATCCGGTCTGGATCAACGCGGCCAAAGGCATCGAAAGCGAAACGCTGATGACGCTGACCGAAGTGATCGAGGACGAGGTTGTCAGACGGGGTGGGAAGAAACCACGGACCGTCGCTATCAGCGGGCCGACCCACGCCGAGGAAGTGGCGAAGGATCTGCCGACGCTGATTGTCGCCGCGGGGGATGACGCAGAAATCACCGCCGACGTCCAGAAACTTTTCGAGGGAAGCTGTATCCGACCCTACACCAACGAAGACAAGCGCGGGGTTCAGATCTGCGGCGCGCTCAAAAACGTCGAAGCGCTGGCGGTGGGCATTGCCCGGGGACTCGGATACGGCGACAACACCAGAGCCGCCCTGATCACCCGGGGGATGGAGGAAATCCGCCGGCTGGGTCTGGTCATGGGATGCCGGGAGAGAACCTTTTTCGGGCTGGCCGGGATCGGCGACCTGATCGTCACCGCCACGAGCAACCACAGCCGGAATAACCGGGCGGGCATGCTGATCGGCGGGGGAAAGACGCCGGAGGAAGCGCTGAAAGAAGTCGGGATGGTCGTCGAAGGCGTCAACGCGCTGCCGGCGGCGATCCGGCTCTGCGAGCAATATGAAATGGAAATGCCACTGATCCGGGCGGTTCAGCAGGTGATTCAGGAAGGCGCCGATCCGAAGGAAATTGTGCAGAATCTGATGGGAAGGGCTCTAAAAAAAGAGAATTGAGAAGAGGGTTGACAGACGAAAAACGGTCGCTGGAAAACGGCCGTTTTTTTCTGTGTTGACAGGACCAAAATAAGACGTTATAATACATCTGATTTTTAATACGGAGGTGTATTATGGGCAAATATTTCGGGACCGACGGATTCCGCGGAAAAGCAGGGGAAAACCTGACAGCTGAGCATGCGTTCAAGACGGGGCGCTTTCTCGGATGGTATTACGCAAAAAAACATCTGGACGACAAAGCGAAAATTGTGATCGGCAAGGACACCCGCCGGTCCTCCTATATGTATGAAAACGCTCTGGCCGCAGGAATCACGAGCTCGGGAGCGGACGTTTATCTGCTCCACGTGACGACGACTCCCTGCGTCAGCTATATTACCCGGACGGAAGGGTTCGACTGCGGCGTCATGATCAGCGCCAGCCACAATCCTTTCTATGACAACGGCATCAAACTGATGAACCACAACGGCGAAAAGATGGACGACGACCTTCAGGATCAGGTCGAGAAGTACATCGACGGGGAAATCGAAGAGATTCCCTTTGCCACGGCCGACAAGATCGGCTGCACGGTGGACTTCTATACCGGACGGAACCGCTATATCGGATACCTGACGAACCTGGCGATCCGGCCGTTCAACGACCACAAGGTGGCGCTGGACTGCTCCAACGGTTCCAGCTGGATGATCGGGCCGGCGGTTTTCAACGCCCTCGGCGCCAAGACCTATGTCATTCACGACAAGCCTGACGGACTCAACATTAATAAGGACTGCGGCAGCACCCACCTGGACAGCCTGAAGCAGTACGTGAAGGAAAACAAGCTGGACGTTGGCTTCGCCTTTGACGGCGACGCGGACCGCTGCCTGGCCGTCGACGAGAACGGAAACGAAGTCAACGGCGACAAGATCATGTACATCTGTGCGAAGTACATGAAGAGCAAGGGACAGCTGCCCAGCAACACGGTTGTCACGACGATTATGAGCAACTTCGGCCTTTACAAGGCGCTGGACGCGGCAGGGATCAACTATGAAAAGACGGCGGTGGGTGACCGGTACGTTTACGAGAACATGAAGGCCTATGACCACCTGATCGGCGGCGAACAGAGCGGACACATCATCTTCCGGAAGCATGCGAGGACCGGCGACGGTATCATCACGGCTATCATGGTGATGGGCGTCATGATGGACACGCAGCTGCCGCTTTCCGTGCTTGCCGAGGGATGCAAGATGTATCCCCAGGTTCTCAAGAACGTCAAGGTCGACGACAAGGACGAGACGCTGGCCGAGCAGAAGGTCATGGACGCCGTCAACGCCTGCACGGAGGCGCTGGGAGACAGCGGCCGGGTGCTGCTGCGCAAGAGCGGCACGGAACCCGTGCTGCGGGTCATGGCGGAAGCCGGAAGCACTGAGGAATGCGAAAAACACGTGGACGCTATCATAGAAGCCATGAAGGAAAGCGGCCACCTGATTGAGGTGAAGAAGTAATGCTGAAAACGAAAGATCTTTACGACCTGACCCACACGCGGGCGGCCTCCATTCTGGAAAACACCACCTATCCCTGGGAAGCGCTTTCGAAAATCAAGGATTTCATTCTGGAGATCGGACCGCAGCTTCCGAAGGACGAATTTGACGAAGTCAGCGAGCACGTCTGGATCGCGAAGGACGCTGTCATCTATCCGAACAACTACATCGGCGCGCCGGCCATCATCGGCCATAAAACCGAGGTCCGGCCCGGAGCTTTCATCCGCGGAAGCGCGCTGGTGGGCGACAACTGCGTTGTCGGAAACAGCACGGAGCTCAAGAACGTCATCCTGTTCGACAATGTCCAGGTCCCGCACTATAACTACGTCGGGGACAGCATCCTCGGATACAAGAGCCATATGGGCGCCGGTTCCATCACTTCCAACGTCAAGAGCGACAAACGGCTGGTCGTCGTCAAGGACGGGGACGAGAAGATCGAGACAGGCCTGAAAAAAATCGGGGCCATGCTGGGCGATCGGGTTGAAGTCGGATGCAACAGCGTCCTGAATCCGGGCACCGTCATCGGGCGGGATTCCAACGTTTATCCTACGTCCTGCGTTCGCGGGACGGTTCCGCCAAAGAGCATCTGGAAGAATAACGGGAAAATCGCAGCGAAGCACGAGTAACTGCAACGCATAAAACGCAAAGGTGCGTATATTCGCAAAGGCGCGAAAAAAGCGCGAAGGAGCGCAACTGAATATTTACGGAGGGAAGAAACATGAAGGTTATCATCGCGGAGAACTATGAAGACGGCGCACGGAAAGCGGCAGACATCATCGAGAAGATCGTGCGGGAGAATCCGGAATGCACCCTGGGCCTTGCCACGGGCAGCAGCCCGGTGGGCATGTATCAGGAACTGGCCCGGCGCTGCAAGGAGGAAGGCCTTGACTTCAGCAGGATTCACAGCGTGAACCTGGACGAATATGTCGGCCTCGACGGAACGCACGACCAGAGCTACCGCTATTTCATGAACACCAACCTGTTTGACCACATCAACATCGATAAGAAGAACACCTATGTGGCCAAGGGAACCGGCGATGTGAAAGCAAACCTGAAGGAGTTCAACGACATCCTCGACAAGACCGACATTGAGATCCAGGTCCTCGGCGTTGGGCCGGACGGTCATCTGGGCTTCAACGAGCCCGGCGAAACCCTTTACGACGGCGCCCATGAGGAAGTGCTGGATGATTCCACGATTGAAGCCAACAAGCGTTTCTTCGCCTCGAAGGAAGACGTTCCCACCCACGCGGTCACCATGGGCATGGGCAACATCATGCGGGCAAAGCGGCTGATCATGATCATCAGCGGCAACAAGCAGGAAGCGGCTACGAAGCTGCTGATTGAAGACAAGATTGATCCCAAGTGCCCCTGCACGTTCATGCGGATGCACCGCGACGCCACCGTTGTGATTGAAAAGAAACTGGCGGATGAGATCGGATACCAGGGTTAATGATGAGCGGATAGTGTACGGACGGAGAGGTTACAGGTTTTAGGTTTTAGGGAATATATAAACGGACAGTTGCTTTTGCTACTGTCCGTTTTTTGAATGGTTTTGGAGGGTTTTACTGGATGCTGAAAAGGAGTTCATCGTAGGTCGGGAAAGGCCAGACTTCCCGGTCTGTGATGGATTCCAGGCGATCCGCGGCGGCACGGAGGGCGGCCATGGCGGGCAGGACTTTGTCATGCATATAGCGGGCGGCTTCCTCCGGCAAATCGGAGGCCGGCTTCGCGGAAAGAGCGTCAGAAAGCAGGCCGATACAATCGTTGAGGGCGTCTGTTCCGGCGCAGAGCGAGGTCAGCAGGGGATTGCCGCAGGAAAGGGGCAGGTCGGCGGCGCGAACCGCATTCACGGAGGAAGCCAGGACACCGGCATACTTCAGAACAGCCGGCAGGATCTGGCGGCGGGCCATCATCAGCATGGTTTCCGCCTCAATGTTGATCATCTTCGCATAGGAATCCAGGCCGATCTCACGGCGGGAGCGAAGTTCCGTTTCGGAAAGCACCCGGTGGGTTTCGAAAAGGCGGATGTTTTTCTCCGCCGTGTAGCAGGGAAGCGCGTCCACCGTCGAGGGCAGGTTCAGCAGGCCCCGGCGGGCCGCTTCTTCCACCCATTCGGCGGAATAGTTGTTGCCATTGAAAATGATACGCTTATGGTTGTGAATCGTGTGTACGATCAGGTCGTGAAGGGCTTTGCGGAAATCCTCCGCGGATTCCAGCTCGTCCGCGAACTGACGCAGGGATTCGGCGACGATCGTGTTCAGCACCACGTTGGCATCGGACACAGAGGCGGAAGACCCCAGGGAGCGGAACTCAAACTTGTTGCCGGTGAAGGCGAAGGGAGACGTCCGGTTGCGGTCCGTCGTGTCCCGGGGGAATTTCGGCAGGGCATGAACCCCCACGGTCATATCGGTCTTTTCCCGGCCACTGTAGGCCGCGCCGGCTTCCAGCGCCTCCAGAATCTCGGTCAGTTCGTCGCCGAGGAAGATGCTGATGATCGCGGGAGGCGCTTCGCAGCCGCCGAGCCGGTGATCGTTGCCGGCGGAAGCGACGGAAGCGCGGAGCAGATCCTGGTTTTCATCCACCGCCTTGATCACAGCGGTCAGGAAACAGAGGAACTGGGCGCTTTCATGGGGACTGTCGCCGGGGTCCAGCAGGTTGTAGCCCGTGTTCGTGAACATGGACCAGTTGTTATGCTTACCGCTGCCGTTGACGCCTTCAAAGGGTTTCTCGGCAAGCAGGCAGACCAGGTTGTGGCGAAGCGCGACCTTTTTCATCATCTCCATCGTGATCTGGTTATGATCACAGGCGACGCTGGCCACGGCGTAGATGGGGGCCATTTCATGCTGGGCCGGAGCGGTTTCGTTATGCTCGGTTTTCGCGAGAACGCCGAGCTTCCAGAGCTCTTCATTCAGGTCGGCCATGAAGGCCTGCACCCGGGTCTGGATCGTTCCGAAAAAGTGATCGCCCAGTTCCTGGCCCTTCGGGGGCTTCGCACCGAAGAGGGTCCGGCCGGAGAAGATCAGATCGCTGCGCCGGTCAAAAAGATCCTTGTCCACGAGGAAATATTCCTGCTCGGGACCGACGGTGGGCGTTACGCGGGTGGCATCCATCCGGCCGAACAGATGCAGAATCCGGACGGCCTGCCTATTCAGGGCTTCCATGGAGCGCAGCAGCGGGGTTTTCTTGTCCAGCGCTTCGCCGCCCCAGGAGCAGTATGCCGTCGGGATGCAGAGGATGTGGTCCTTGATAAAGGCATAGGAAGTCGGGTCCCAGGCGGTGTAGCCCCGGGCCTCGAATGTTGAACGGAGACCGCCGTTGGGCAGGGAAGAGGCATCGGCTTCGCCCCGGACCAGTTCTTTGCCGGAAAACTCCTGGATAATCGCGCCGCCGGGCATCGGGGATATGAACGCGTCGTGCTTCTCGGCAGTCACGGAATTCAGGGGCTGGAACCAGTGGGTATAATGGGTGGCGCCGCGCTCGAGGGCCCAGTCTTTCATCGCGTTGGCGACGACGCTGGCAACCTCCGGATCCAGCCGGCGGCCTTCGTCGATGGTTTTATGCAGGGCTTTGTACGTTTCCTTCGGAAGGCGCTGACGCATGACCGAATCGTTAAAAACATTGATTCCGAACAGTTCTTCCATCGTGGTCATGGCAAATCCCTCCTGTGCTCTTCGGCTGATCATCGGATGACTGCTCAATTTTAGAATCAAGCCCGGGAAAAGTCAAGGCGGACAGCGCTTCGGACCTGCTTTTTTTCATGTGCACGATATGATATAATGGCCGGGCGGCGGACGGGATTCTTCAGACAACAATGTCCTGCCGCGGAAGAAGGAATTTTATTATGCAATCAAGGTCTTCTGATTACAAGCTCCTGAGCGGGCTTTTTTTCCGGCTGCTGCCGTATCAGGTGCTGCTGATCGTGATTGCCGCCGTAAACGGCATTGTGGACAGCCTTTACGCCAGTAACGTGATCGGCAAAACAGCCATGAGCGCCATCGGGCTTTTCGGACCGCTGAACCATTTCCTTTACGCGGCAAGCATCATGTTTGTCAGCGGATCGCAGATTCTTTACGGCAGATATCTGGCGAAGGACCGACAGCAGATTCACGGCCTTTTCACGGTGAATGTGCTGATTTCCACGGGACTGGCGCTGCTGACTTCACTGCTGCTTGTGATCGGCGTCGTGACCGGGGCGACGAGGGTGCTGATTGATCAGGAACCGGATCTTCAGATGCTCAACGACTACATCCTCGGGCAGGCCATCGGTATTCCGGCGCTGGTCCTCGGGCAGCAACTGTTCGCTTTCCTTTCCCTTGAAAACCAGACAAAACGGACGATGGTGGCCAGCATCGTCTGCTTCGCGGCCAACGGAATTCTGGATCATCTGTGCATTGTAAGCTTCGGGCTCGGCACCTTCGGCCTCGGGCTGAGCTCTTCCATCGCCAACTGGGTTTTCCTCGCGGTCATGGCGGTCTGGTATCTCCGGGGAAAGTCCGAATGGAAATTTTCCATCCGCAACTGCCGCTGGAAGGACGCTCCGACCATCGTAAGACTCGGATATCCGGGAGCGCTGAGCCGGTTTGTGGAGATGTTCCGGTGTCTGATCGTCAATTTTCTGATCATCAAATATGTCGGCAGCGTCGGGCTTTCCGCCTTTGCCGCTTCCAACTCGCTGCTGGCGGTGATCTGGGCGGTTCCCTTCGGCATGATGGCCGTTTCCAGGATGCTTTTCAGCATCAGCATCGGCGAGGAAGACCGGCGGTCGCTGATTGATACGATGCATATCGCCATGACCAAAGGGATGGGGATCATGGTCGTCATCGTTGCTACGCTGATTTTGCTGGCGCAGCCGCTGACGCAGCTTTTCTACCGGGATCCTTCCGATCCGGTGTATCAGATGACGGTCATGGGATTCCGGATTCTTCCGCTGTGCATGCTGACCGCCATGTGGAGCCTGATCTATGCCAGCTTTGCCCAGACCGCCGAAAAGAAGCCCATCAACGTCATCCTGCCGATTGTTGACGGGATGGTCGGAGTTGTGCTGTTCAGTTTCCTACTGATTCCTTCGATGCAGATGAACGGACTGTATATCGCCAACGTGCTGAACGGTGTGCTTTGCTTCTTCGTAACGCTGGTCGGGGCCTGGATCTCGCTGAAGCGGTTCCCGCGGAACATCGAGGATCTGATGGCCATTCCGGAAAACATCGGTGTCGAGGCGGACGAGCGGATGGACATCACGGTGCGGAGCATGGACGAGGTCATGACCATTACCCGTCAGGTGATCGAATTTTGCGACGAAAAGGGAATCGACCGCCGGCGGGCGTTCCTTTCCGGGCTGTGCATGGAAGAGATGGCCGGGAATATCGTTACCCACGGGTTTTCAAAGGATTCAAAAAAACATTCCGTCGATATCCGGGTTATCCACAAGGGGGATCAGATCATCCTGCGCATGCGCGACAACTGCAAGGCTTTTGATCCCGCCAGCCGGGCGAAGGTCATGGAGCCGGATGACCTTGGCAAAAACGTCGGAATCCGGCTGGTTTACAACATCGCGAAGGATATCAGCTATCAGAACCTGCTGGGGATGAACGTTCTGACGGTGCGGATTTAAAGCAGGGAGCATCTGCCGGCGACGGCAGGAATGGCTGTTGACTTCATCTGTATACCTTTAGTATTATTATGTTTGCCCAAAAAGGCAATTTGCAAAGATTTTTCGGCTTCAGAGCCTAAAAAACGAAAGCGTGAGAAAACGCTTTCCCGAGGAGGAAAATAAAAATGGCACTTTTCACGGGCTGCGGAACAGCATTGATTACACCTTTCCGGAACGGAGAGATTGACTATCCCGCTCTTGACGTCCTGGTAGAAACCCAGCTGGAAGCCGGGGTGGACGCGCTGATCGCGGCGGGTACCACCGGCGAGCCGGCCACCATGACCTGGGAGGAGCATCTGGACGTCATCCGCAGGGTCGTGGATGTCACGCACGGACGGGTACCCGTTATTGCGGGAACCGGTTCCAACTGCACACGGGAGGCTGTCGAGGCCGCACGTATGTCCAAACAGTTCGGGGCGGACGCCCAGCTGGTTGTCACACCCTACTACAACAAAACCAGTCAGGAAGGGCTGATCGCTCATTTCCACGCCGTGGCCGACGCCGCGACTTTACCTGTGATCGTGTACAACGTTCCGAGCCGCACGGGAATCAATATGGGTCCGGAAGCGCTGGCGGCCATCTGTGCGCATCCGAACATTATCGGGGTGAAGGAAGCCAGCAGCGATGTCGGGCAGTCCCTTGAAAAAATGCGGATGGTCGGGGAAAAGGCGGATTTCTACTGCGGCAACGACGATATCGCCGTTCCGATGATCGCCTGCGGTTATAAAGGACTGATCTCGGTGGTGTCGAACGTGGTGCCGAAGGAAACAACGCTGATGACACACCTGGCGCTGGAGGGGAACAATAAGGAAGCCGCCGGATGGCAGCTGAAGCTTCTGCCGCTGATCAACGCACTGTTCTGCGAAACCAGCCCGATTCCATGCAAAGCCGCCATGGCAGCACTTGACATGTGCGAAGATGAGGTCCGGCTGCCGCTGGTGCCCATGCAGCAGCGGAACCGCCCCAGACTGTATCAGGCCATGCTGGAACTGGGCCTGAAGGTTTCACTAAAGGCACAACAGTGAGATGACCCTGTTATGCAAGCAATCGATTTTATTCTGAATATCCTGGTTTTCGCGGCTACCCTTGTACTGCTGGTGAGTTTTGCCCGGAAGAACGCCAGGTGGGCACCGGAGCGGCTGAAGAAAGCTTTCCGCTTTTTCACCTGCCAGAGCAACGTGCTGTGCGCCGCGGTGTGCCTTCTGGCGGCGGTTTTCGGAGCATCCGGCACGATGCCGGAATGGGTATGGCTTTTGAAATATGCCGGAACGGCCGCGGTGACTGTGACGATGCTGACAGTTTTTCTGTTCCTTGCGCCCAGCGTCGGAAACGGCTGGGCCAAAAGGCTTCTCGGCACACCCCATGATTTCATCATGCACCTGGTGAGCCCTGTGGCCGCGCTGGTTTCTTTCTGCGTATTTGAAAAACGGGGAATGACTTTCGGGCAGGCCATGATCGGCCTGCTGCCGGTGTTGCTGTACGGAATTCTCTATATCCGCAGGACGCAGTTCGGTCCGAAGGAAAACCGCTGGGAAGATTTCTACGGATTTAACCGGGGCGGCAAACTGTGGGTGTCCATGATCTGTATGCTGGCCGGAACATTTCTGATCTGTCTGGCTCTTATGGGGCTTCAGAACGCATGATTTGAAAAACGTGACCGGAGAAGAAAGAAATTTCGGCGCCCGAGATCATGATGTGAATGGTTGACGGTCGGATTGACGGCGAAGACAATTGTATGGTATGATGCATATGAATGAAAGATGACGACAGCAAAAAAGGTCCCGGGACGGCGCAGGGAAAAACGGAAGCTGAGGAGAAAAAAGAAACTGAGCCGGCGCCGGGAAAACGATCAATTCGGAAACATGGAGGAAATCAGCAGCAGAGAAAAAAGAAACCGGTATGGCGACGGGAAAACGGATTGGTTCGGACAAATAGATCAATTCAAAAGCATAGGAGGAATTGGAACATGACAACGAAACGGGAGATTATTGCGGGTCTGGAAAACAGGATACGGTCTATGGAGAGTTCGCTGGAAAGCGCGGATAAAGAAAAAACGAATCTGGAAAACAAACTGCAGAAAGCAGAGAATGAAAAAGCGGAACTTGAAGCCAAGCTGAGGAGCGCCAACGGAAAAATCGTCGAACTGGAAGAAAAACTGAAGAATACGGATTATGATGAGCTGAAAGAGAAAGCAAAACAGACCGCCGTTGAATTCCAGGGACTGAAGGATCTTTATACCGAGAAGATCAAAGAATTTGAAGAATCCAAGGAAAGCCAGGAAGAAGAGTTTGCGAAGGAAGCGGCTATCAAGCGGAACAACCTGGAAGAAGAAATCCAGACGAACCGCTCGGAGAATCAGAATATGGTCAGCAATACGGTCAAAGTTTTTGCCGGAAGCTATCTGTATTACATGGATCAGATCCGCGTGATGATGGACGCTGTGAGCCAGGCGGCGGCCGAAACCGGGAGTATGCTGTTTGAGGGCAACACGGAAGACATCAAGGAACGCTTCGGCGAACGCATTGCGGAGCATCTCCGGAATGACGTTGGCGAGCTGAAACAGGATACCGGAGACCGCCTGCTGATCGGTGCGTCGGAAGAAGCCCCGGCAGAAGATAATAAGAGCAGCGAAGGCGTGTAAGATCCTTCGCAGTGTTTTGGATGACAATGGAAGGGTGTTCCGCCGGGAACACCTTTTCTCGTCAGTCCTTCCGGACACGCAGGGTTCATTCATCCTATTCGAGGAGGGTATACATCTCGTAAATACACAGGAGAAACGGAGGAAATCACATGCTGACAGTCGGAACCAGGGCCCCGGACTTTACACTACAGGATCAGAACGGACAGGAACGTTCTCTGTCTGAATTCCATGGGCAGAAGGTTGTTCTGTACTTCTATTCGAAGGACATGACATCCGGATGCACAAAACAGGCCTGCGGGTTTGCAGAGCTGTATCCGCAGTTTACGGAGAAAGGCGCCGTCGTGATCGGCGTCAGCAAGGATACGGCGGCATCCCACAAGAAGTTCGAAGAGAAGTATAATCTGCCGTTCATTCTGCTTGCCGATCCGGACAGGGAAGCCATTCAGGCCTATGACGTCTGGAAAGAGAAGAACATGTATGGCAAAGCGACCATGGGCGTTGTCCGCACGACGTACCTGATTGATGAAAACGGTATGATCATCAAAGCGTTTACGAAGGTGAAGGCGGCGGAGAACCCTCAGCAGATGCTTGATGCAATTTGAAGCTGTCAGTGTCGTCTGCGTATTATCATTATACTCGCTAACGTATTACGGCGCCAATTGCAGCGGGTGCCGGAAAGATCCTTCGCTTTGCACAGGATGATACAATTGGCATCGTTCATCAGTATAGCAGCAAGGTCTGTGATCACGGGCAGAGAGGTGAGTCATATGTCTGATTACTCAAAACATAAAGACCGAAAACCGGAGGAGACGATTTTTCAGATCCAGTCCATTCTGAACCGGGCGGGATTATTTACTACGGTTCAATGGTCAGATTCGCAGTTTGACGGCGTGCGTTCCAACCGCGTTTCCATCTGGCCGACCAACCTCGGAAGCAACGGAAAGGGAACCGATGAGCTTTATACCATGGCGAGCGGTTACGCAGAACTGATCGAACGAATCCAGAACTATGCCCTCGGCCCCAGGTGCAGACAACCGGAACTTATATCTTATGCAGGATTTGAAAGACAACCGGATGAAAGACTGATGACCGTTGACGAAATCCTTGAACAGCACGATCCTTTTCTGACGCATTTTTTCCGGAAGACCGGTCTTTTCGCGGAAAAGCTGAAAAAGGAATATCTGCTGACCGCTTCAAGGCTCTATTATGAGCGGGAGGATGGCAGCATGCCAGTGATTCCCTTTGCCGATGTGAAGGGACAGCGGATCGTCTGGATTCCTTCCCAGATTGCGCAGACAATATACGGATCCAACGGAATGGCTGCGGGAAATACCATGGAGGAAGCCCTGGTTCAGGGCATTTCCGAGCTGTTTGAGCGGTATGTGCACGTGAAAATACTGCGTGAGGAATGCGTTCCACCCCAAATTCCTGATGAAGCTTTGCAGGCATACAACATCTGGAATCTGATTCAGGAAATTCAAAAAAGCGGCCGCTACAATGTGCGGGTGCTGGATTGCTCGCTTGGGAAGGGATTACCTGTCTGCGGAACGATGATCATTGACCGGGAGCAGGGGAAGTTCAGCATGAAACTCGGGAGCCACCCGTCATTTGCTGTTTCTGTCGAACGGACGCTTACGGAGACTTTCCAGGGACGGGAAATCCAGGCGGCCACAAGCATCAACAGAGTCGGTACGCGTGAAGAATCCGTCGAACGAAACAATATTCCCAACGTCATGAAAATCGGGATTGGTGTCTATCCACGGTCGATGCTGACCGAAACGCCGCAGTGGACGTACCGTCCATGGACAGAATGGGAAGGACTGGACAACCGCGGTTTCCTTCGGAAAATGCTGGTCATGCTGGATGAAATGGGTTTCTCTCCGCTGGTGCGCGACGCGTCTCACCTCGGATTCCCTGCGTGTTATGTGATCATTCCCGGCTTCAGCGAAATGTATCCGACGGACCCTCTGGCCATCCGGACCTCCAACAGCGCGTCGAAAAATGCGGTGGCTTTCAGCCATTTTCCGAACCTGACGGATCAGGAAGAAGAACGGCTGCTGAATCTGATCTGTTTTAAGGAAAATGCGACGCTCGAAAATATCTTCGGGAATCTCGTGATGCGGCCGATCGGCGGAAAATTGTTCCAATCCGACAGGGTCGGAGCCTATCTCGCACTCAAACACGGCGATTATCCTCTTGCGATCCGGTTTTTCGAAAAAGTGCTCAGAATTGAAGAGGATGAAACGGAAAAACGGTATCTGCGCTGTATGACGGAATATATTCGCTGCCTTAAATCCGGATTGAACCGGAAACAGGCGGAGAAAGTCGTTCTTCAGCTCTATGATGAAACAGCCGCCGGACGCGTTCTGCGGGAGACAGAGAAGCCGGAAGACATGATGGGAAAAGTTTTTCCGCAGCTGACCTGCTTTGACTGCGAAAAATGTCCGGAGGCGGGAAAAGATTGCCTGAATTCCGAAGAAGTGAAAATATTCAAACGGATCAAAGATGCCATGAAGGACTCAAAAGTATCCCAGGAAGACCTGCTGAAAAAACTGATTGTTTTGACAGGTGAATGAACTACGGATTGTATGAGGAGGAGACAGAATGCTGGCATTCCCGGATGTCCTGAACATCCTGCAGGAAGGTCACTGCTTTGATTTCCTTCGGGAGGAAGCCGAGGGCACACTGGAGGAAATCCGACGGGAGCAGCCGGATGCTTTCAGCCTGCTGACTGACGGAGCTCTGGAGAATATAAAAACCCAATACTTCGACAGGATGGTACTCCCTTATTTTCATACGTTTTCGAAGAAACTCCGAGGCGCAGCGGCCACTTATGACGCGATGGAAAGCCTGATGCTGCGGGGCGACCACCCGGAGGCGCTGCAAAAAGCAGCGAACGATGTCGCACAGTCACTCGGCAAGGATGCGGCACGAACCCTTCGACTGGAAAATCCTTTACTGCGTGACTGTGTCGATCCGATACGGCAAAATTTTACCAAGGCACAGATCCGAATGCTTCGGGATATTGAAAACCATAAAAAACAGATTGAGGAAGTACTTCTGGACGGAAAATCCTTCAAAAAAATCATTGCGCTGTCAGGCGACAGCGGTGACATGCATCGACACGGACGCGTGGTCCGGCGAATCGATACGGATGTCGGCTCCTTCTATTATAAACCACATGACTGCCGGACGGATCTCCTTTACCGGGAGCTTGTACAAACCTGGTTTTCCGACTGTACGATTGCAGCGAATGCTGTCTGCGGAGAGGATTGCGGTTTTCTTGAGAAAATGGAATTTCATCCACTTTCCGAAGGCCAGACCCCCGGCGATTATTTCCGTAACTTCGGGATGCTGTCGTCCCTGTTCCACAGTCTATGTTCCCGGGACATGAACCATGAGAATTTTCTGGCCTGTGGCGTTTATCCGGTTGCGGTAGATCTGGAGACAATCCTTTGTCCCAAAGCCAGGAAAGAGAAAAAAATGGAACCCATCGGAGAGGCGGAGATGCCGCCCGCTCAGCAGGATCTGAAAAACTCGGTCAAATACACCGCCATTCTGCCGGCCTATTCTTTTAAGGAAGGGATGCATTCGCCGCTTTATGATACAGGAGAAGGTGTTGCATGTCTGCCTGTTCTGGATGGCAGGGAATTCACGGTGGCCGGATTTGAAAAAGATTTTACGGATGGATTCAGCACCGGCTACGACCGGATTATGAAACATCGAGATGAGATTTATCGCATCGCGGAAAGATTTCGGAATATTCCGATCCGATATGTCATGAACAATACCCGGTATTATTGCATCGTCCGGCGGGATCTGTACCGGAATCAATGTATGCAGGATGTGAAAGCCAGGCAGAAAACGCTTGAAAAGCTCGAGATACCTTTTGTTTCAAGAGGAAGGAATGTTCCTGAGGTCATCCGGTATGAGCAAGGCTGTCTCATGGAAGGTGATATTCCTTACTATTGCTGCCGTGCGGACGGGCACGATCTCTGCGGCGAAGATTTGTCTGAACTTCTATATTCCGGATTTTTTGAAAAGAGCGCTCTGGAGACGCTTCACGATCGTCTGATCAGGATGAGTCAGGAAGAAAAAAGCTTTGAAATGAGCTGGATTTCAGCTTCTCTTCGGCATGCGGAGACAAAAGAGCCAGGGAACCCGTCATCTTTCAGGAAGGCCGAAAAACCGATCACAACGGATGAGGCGAGAAAAGTCATCCAAAAAATCCTTTCGAACCTTAGGGATGACCGCGTTACCGGAAGTCACGGAGAAACCTTCTGGTATCGGGTCAGCGACCAGATCGTCAGGGAGCCGGATTGCGGCGCTGTCAGCACGATTGCGGATGCCGTTCTGTTCAGCGAAATCGCAAAGGTTTTCGTCCCGGACGATACAATATCGCAATGGATACAGGAAATACGGCAAAGTTTTTTGATACAGATGCGCCAAAACCTCCAATACTGGCAATCCCAGCAGCCTGTTTTTCTCCAAAGCACCCTTCCGCTGAATGACCGAACCGGAATCGGCGCACTGATACGTACGATGGGAGCTATGAATCATGCTGAAAACCAGGACGCCGATCTGCTGTTGAACGATCTCCTTCGGATGATTGTCCAGCATCACCTGTTTTCCGATCAAACCGGAAGAGGGGGAGAAGCCGGACTGCTTCTCGCACTGTCTGAATTCTCTTCAGGCAGGGTTTGGCAGGAAGAAGATTTTGGAAAGAGTATCCGTGGATGCACGGACAGCCTTCTGCATACGGCGCCTCCGCGAATCGACGATGATGCCCGGTTTGCTCTGGCGATGACCAGACTTGGCGAATCACTCCGGAATGAGACATATCGAAAAGCGGCATCGGACGCATGGGAACGGATACGCAGCGCAGCGCTTTCCGAAGGCGGCTGGCACGATACCTATGCAGAAACCTCCTGGATCTGTCCTTCCGGGAACAATACTGCTTTCATCGGACTGTGCGCGATCCTGGCGGGAAAGGCCTCCGGGGATTTGCCTGAGATTGCCCTTCGGGCCGTATTGAATGAAAAGGCGCCAAAGGCGAACGACTCCCTGACAGAAGGGAATGCCATGACTGCACTTTTCCTCGTTCAGGCGTTTAAAGCGTTCAACCGTCAGGAATGGCTGGAAGAGGCGGGACGAATCCTCGGCGGAATGAATCAGAGGATGTGTCAAGACCATTTTGATGCATCATTTTACCGGGGAACGCCCGGGATTGGCTATGCCGCCGCGGAATATCTGAAAGCGCGGCAAAAATGCGGGAAGGACGGAGCAGCCGGATGGTTCCGATCAGATACTTGATTTTGCCGAAAAATTATGATATTTTATGCAGAGAAAGCAAAGAAATTCCAAGGTGACAAAAGGAGGCTTTGAGTGATGAACAAAAACCTGATTGCATTTTCAGAAAAACTGGTAAACGATCCTGAGCTGGGCGAAAAGATGTCCGCATGCAAATCCCCGGATGAGGCTTATGCCATCGCCAGCGCTGTACAGGATGGCTTCACGAAGGAAGAATTTGTCGAAACAATGACGGAGATTCTGAATGTCGCCAAAGGCAGCGAACTTTCCAGGGAGGATCTGCTAAAGGTCAGTGGTGGGACGGATTGCGGAGATTATGATTCGACCATAACGACCTGTACAGTTTCTCCTGTCGGTCCGATTGCAATGCTGTCCGCTATGGCCGGGCTGTGATTCGTGGGCTGTTAAACCTCAGTCTTTTCTTTTCCAACAATTAACAGTGCGTTCTCCCGCGGTGAGTTTGCACCGGTGTCGACCGTCAGATCATATCCGTTTTTGGGATACAGGTACTCAGCGGAGGATTCAGCCGATCCGGTGCATCTGTCGCCACGCGCCTTTTCTCTTTCAATCAAGACCTCGGTCGGGCAGGTGATGCGGACCGTATACCAAGGATACGCATACAGCATTTCTTTCAACTGTCTGAATATCCGTTCGCTTGTAATCACGTGATCGATAATCACGCCCGAGCCTGATCTCAGGATTTCCAGAGCTTTTTGACACATGTCACCTGAAATCGCATAGACGTCGTCTTCGTATATGGTTTCCTTCGGATTTGTTTTCATGAAATCATCAATTGAAACCACTTTGTAGTCCTCGGCATTTTGTTCTCTGATGAGCATCTGCAGTTCTCTGGCCAGCGTGGATTTCCCGCTGCTGGACGGTCCGTTCAGCAGAATCACCTTTTTGCCGGAAGAAACGCCGCCGCACAGTTTGCTTAATGCCGTGTATTCCCGCAGATACATGCCTCGCCGCATCTCATCGCTGTCGGCATAGGAAGCATGCTCTGAAAAGATATGAATGATCTCATCCAGAGGGAGCCACCGGGGTTCCATTCCGACTTCTTTTTCCCGTTCGGTCAGGCGGATGGCGGTTTTGCCGGTTACTTCACCGAAGAAATACCGGTTGACCCATTTGAACTCCTCGTAATACTCGTCGATTTCCAGCACGCATTCCGTCGGGCGGATCAGGAAGCCGGTTTCTTCTGCGACCTCCCGGATACAGCAATCACGCTCATTCTCTCCGGCTTCAAGTCCGCCGCCCGGAAGCATCCATTGCCCGGTGGCCGTTTCATAGGACAGCAAAAGCTGATGATCGCGGATGATGATCCCCCGGCAGGCCGTACGGGTCTTGTTCCATTCTCCGAAATAGTTGTCGCCGACAATTTCCACGATTCTTCTGTATTCATTCCGAAGCGCTGTCATCTGTTCAACAATGTCAGGATTCCATGTGATCAGCGACGGAAGCTCCGCACATGGAAACTCCGCGCACTGTCCGCAGAACTGAACATGATGGGCTCTTGTGCAGGCATGCACCTTGCACCTGCCGGACTCCGCCCATTCCGGAACGCGTCCATCCGCCTCAATGCAGCCGGGGCATCTTCCGTCCAGTTTCTTTGGGCATGCTACGCAGCTTTCTCCACAGGCGGTAATTGTTGAAAAGTCTCTCATAACAAGCTCCTGCAGTCTGATTCATTATTCCGGTATGGAATTATACCCGTTCATGTAATATTTTGCCAATCGTCAGAATGAAGATCCTTCGTTTCGTTCAGGACGACACGATTGTGCAGCAAATATGTGACAGTGTACCCGGAACGTCCGTCACATTAAACTGTCGGCGGGATCAGCACCAGTCTTTCGACAGGCTGGTTTATTCCGCATTCCTTCAGAAAGAATAGAGAGCGGTCAATCTCCGACGGGTCTGCTACCCGTTCCGGTTCATGCGCATCGCAGCCCAGAATGATTTCATTGCCTACTTCCTGCGCAATACGGAAGAATGTGCTGTTCGGATAATGACGGTTGGTCGCATAACCGAGCATATTCATTTCGAGCGGAATACGCAGCTCCTTCGCCCGGGTACACAGTTTTTCATACCATTTACGGTAAATCTTCGGATCTCCCGTGTAATTCAGGATATCCGGGTGCGCAAAGCAGCTGAAGCATCCGGTTTCCATGGCTTCAAACGTTTGCTTTACATATTGTTCCAGACGCTTCTCATCCTCCGTCGGCCTGGGGCAAGGGGGTTCGCCATCGCTTTCATTTCCGATAAAATGCTGCCCAAGGATCAGATAATCCAGATGATAAGGGCGGATCAGATTCAGCAAACGGTCGAAATAACGCGGATAGTATTCCGCCTCCAATCCGATGAGAATCTCAATGCGTCCGGCATATTCCTCTTTCAAACCGCGCAGCGTTGTTACATAATCTTCCAGCTGTTCCGGAAGCATCCTGAAACGGGATACATATCCATCGAACAGTTGCGGCGTATGGTCAGAGAACCCCAAAATCTTCAGTCCCCGGGCCAGCGCCTGCTCGATATATTCTCTTTCGGTTCCCTTTGCATGGTTGCAGCGCACCGTATGTGTATGATAATTCGCTTCCATCCTCATCTTCCGAACCTCGATTTTTGATGTTTTACCGCCGGGCGCGCTTGATTTCGTAGAGCTTCTGATCCGCCCGGGCCAGACAGGATTCCAGGTTATCGTTCTTTTCCTTCAGTATCTCCCAGCCGATGCTGACATTCAGTTCATAGGGAAGTTTGCTTCCGGCCTGCTTTTCGCGCAGCCCTGTGCGGATGGCTTCCGCCATTTGCTCCGGGCCCTCGTTTTCTTTTATGCTTTGAATAAAGACCGTAAACTCATCACCGCCGTAACGGCCGATGAAGACCGGGGATTCCAACCGCTCCGCCGCCTGTTTCAGGGTGTCGGAGACCAGGATGAGCGCTTTGTCACCTTCGGCGTGACCCCAGGTATCGTTGATTTGCTTGAAATGATCA
>Ga0310690_10003631_pt1 | contig 22871 bp, 12 predicted proteins | sample AusTroGonzalo_MG_2_FD_207661 | JGI IMG/M metagenome (GOLD analysis project Ga0310690, IMG submission 207661) | Bovine rumen microbial communities from tropical cattle in Woodstock, Queensland, Australia - Gonzalo_04 (v2) (version 2) | ecosystem: Host-associated > Mammals > Digestive system >... | reverse complement strand
TGCTTACGTACTTACAAATGTTGATGACTCCGATTCTGATTTTGAAATAAAGGTTGATGTTAAGCCTGTTAGTAAAATAGCACAGATTTCTAATGGTAATGTCTCTGTTTCTGCGGAACTACTTTCACAGACAAGTGCTACTACTATAAGGAATGATCTGGACAGAGCATCTATTTGGATAAGTGATGATCTGAATGAACTTATGCATTCTATCTTCAGAAAAGATCATGCACTGGAAGATTTGATATGTTTATTTCTTCAGTTTCTGGCTATTAATCCATTTCCCTCCTCTAGTGACGCTGATAATGAAGGTGTTTTATTAATGGGGCAAATGGTTAAACCAGAAGTTAAGGACAGAATGATAAAAGTCGCAATGGCAGCAATATTAGCTCCGGTCAAGAACACAGGCTCTGGATTTACTGTGGCTCCTGACATAGATACTATAGCAACTATAGCAGGAGAAGATGTAGATACTGTAGCTGATTGTATTCGAGATTTTGCTTATGCTTTTGGTCTGGAATTCTTTGAAGGTAAAACATCTCAATCCGTAGGCGTATCTGAGTATTTCTACAATAATATCGCTTCAGGAATATCGTCAGGTAATGGTTTGTTTCAGCATATTAATGGAATTCTGAAGAATAGATATCCTTTTTCCTGGACAAATATAATAAAACCTAGACTTAGAAAGCTCATGGCAGTAAAGGCCGCTAAGTATGATCACGCTATATCTGTGACCGAGTTTATCCATGCCATAGCTTTATCCTGGGATGAATATCTGGTTATGAGTGATTATATGCATGAGCATACCGTGATACCAGCAGTGTCTTTTTACATGTCTATATTCAGTACTATTGCATATATAATAGGGCATAAAGTTGCATCCTTATTACCCTATTCTATAGATAACTATTGTCATCGTACTAATATAGACAAAAAGACAAAGACTAAAGCTATAGTGTATGGTATGGGTCCTGGACTTATTCATGCCATATTTGAACGTGAAGCTGAATCGAATGAAAGGAGCTGTCCTGATGTAGCAATACCAATAACTCAATATGTAATGCCTGTTCTGAATGTGGATAAAATAAACAATATGACTAGGGTTAATACCTATGTAAATATGGTAATGAACAGTGTCATATGGCTGGAGTTGTATCTGAAACGAACAAGCAGATTCATAAAGAGAAGTATCAGAAATATCTCAGTGAGCTCAAGTGAATCTATACATATTGACTTGCTGGAAAATGCCAGAAAATTACCGGATTTCGACAATATAAGAACTATATATATAAGTGATCCTGATTGTATAAATGTCTTTGCTCCAGGGTTCAGGGGCATATATAAGGCTGGTGACAGAGGCAGACTGGAAAATATGTTTGCTGATGCCAGAAAGAAACTGGAGGATATTTACTATGTAATAGCTGCAAGACGACCATTAGTACCAGAAGAATATCTGGAAGACGATCACCATAGCGTATCTATGCATATGGATGCTGATAGACAGGATTATGATACAGAGGCTTTCGCCAATCTGTATAGAGAAGTTCGTGCCTATCTATCTATAGGATCAGATGAAGCTTTGGCCAATCCTGATGTAAGTATTTCAAGTCTGGATGCCAGACCATTACAGTTGGGCTCTGTTAATAAAGCTTCAGATACCACTAATTGGATGGATAACAGAAGGTATGTCATTATTATGGATACGTCCGATTCAACCGATCTATACAAACAAAGAATAGCCTTCTGTGCAAAAACAGTACCATATACGCCTTATATATCAATAATAAGTAGTATATGTCCCTCATTTAAGTCCATCCCTATCAAAGGAAGAAGGAGGGGTCACCATTACAATGGATTATTTGTAGAGTCTAAGAGCTGGGCTTTGGCTGACCGATTCAGTGATGAAAATTACTCGTGGGGTGTTTCACCTCAGCTATATCAGGTTACAGACAGGAGAGATTCAGATGTGAGACTACCTATAATTGCTATCCCAGAGTTTTCTGGAGCAAAAATGTGCGAAGGAATCACAAACAATATACTGAATAGTGCAAGTGATATATCTATCAGAGATGAAGCTGACAGCGTAAAACTTAATTATTCAGGATTCACACAGATTCCAAACAAAGTTACGAGAATCACAGCTGATTCAAATTATCTCCCACCTCATACTAACTATAGATTTCTGGAAGCAGAGAGAAGAAGATGGAACTTACAAAAATATCCAAAATACAAATCTTCTTCTTATATTCGTAATGTGAAGCTATGCTATGAATATTCTGCTGAAGCAATAGGTTCTCCATATCCTTCAAAACCATGGCAGCTAAGCGGCTATATTGCTTCTGTGAATCTTACAGATTACAAATTATTTGTAAATGGAAACAGCATACTCGATGCGGCAGAAGGCAAATACGAAAAAACAATAGAAAGTAAGAGACGAAGATTACTTATGAAAGCAAGCAGTAATTCAGCTGTAGATAATCCTGAGACCAAGAGATGGGAACAGCTATGGTTGGAACGTCTGCTGAGTCAGCTGAATACAATATCTGATGAAAATGGCGGAGAAGCCTTCAGACCAATGAATTACGAAAGAAGGCAACTCAGAGAGATTGCTTTGTCACTACATCCGGAATATAGAAAAAGTGTATCAGCTCTTGCTGTTCATACTATAGTCGATACCGAGGATATATCCAGAAGTATTAATATATATGCAGAACTGATAGATAGTCGTGATTGTGCTCCAGCCCATGTAAAATCCAGGATGAAAATTTTTGCTGCCTTGATCTTTAATTCAACAGCTCCATGCAACAACAAATTTCTTGATGCCGTAAATACAGATACTGCGGAAAACGCTGTAGAAGATAATACAACATCAGCAGCACAGTATTCAGCTATATGTAAAACAAGAGAACTTACTGAAATAGCTACTGAAATACGTGTAAAAGCAGTAAAAGCCAAAATGGATAAAGAGTTACTGGAATTAAGACAGCAGAAGGAAGAATATTGCAGGAAATACAGAGAAGCCATGAAGAGCATCAGGAAGCAGAGAAAACAGCTGCTGGACAACAGATGTTTCCTTAATAATAAAGATGCTTTTACAGAAGAAGAAAAGGGTATAGATTCTTTGTACAGACAGGGCCAGATACTTGGTTATAAGCTGATACTTAGAGACAGAAGCGGTTTGTCTTCTTCTTCTTCTGGAGATGGTTTGAGTGCTATCCTGGATATGACAGATCCTGATTTTGACAGAGAACATCTGTGTGATAGAGTAGCTCAGGGGAATCTATCTGTTGATCTTGTAGCTCTTACCGCCCCAATTTATATATGGTGTGGGGCTTTTATATTCAGCATAGGCAAAGTCACTATAAATATAAGGGATGTATTTGATAGTGTGAATATCAAACCCAAATTTTATAATGAAGATGCCTCTCTGCTGGTCAAGTATGTAAAAGCCGGTATGGAAGGAGATGAAATACCTAATAGTATATCTTCTCTCAATATAGATGCTCCACATGTAAGAAATCACTCTGCATGTCTTGGAAATCTGGAAAGAAATCTGAATAGTGCATCCACAGAGGATGATGTTCTAGCATATTTAGATTGGTGTTTACAGTATCTCAACACGGTTAATCTTGGAGATCTGTATGGGGCTAATCTATCGTATTTTCCATGTGTTCCTGCAACTATGCACAATATAATAAAGTATGGTGTATTGGCCACAGGCAGATTGGATGAACGAATAGGTATATGGACTGGGGCCGGGACTAATGGTGAACGCATAAGTCCATATAGTACTAATGTTGTGCAGCCTGTATGGAATATAGGTAATGACCTGGCTATGGCTTTATGGGAAGATGCTAAGAAAAAGCTTGAAGATGATATGTTCGAAGGATCAGATATCAGCGAAAATGATCTGCTGAACATAGCTTTGGAGATATCCGGGCAAAGCACTGTATTAACATCTTTAGGATGGAAAGATTCTCATGTTTTGTTTCGAGACATGCTTAGTTACAGCCTGTACAAACTGAGTCAGGATAGTGAACCGAATGTTACATTAAATTCAGGATCACGTTGTGTAACCGATCCATCAAGGTTTGCTTCTAATATACGTGTTGGATTAAGACAGAAACTGCAACATAGGGATTTCTTTACAAAGAGATCCATTGAGTTCATGAATTATATTCAACATCAGAATATGCGATTCAGTGATATATGGAAACCTGGTATGAATGAAGATAGTCAGATTCATCTGAAAGATGTCAGGAATAACAGGTTGAATAATTATCATATTAATATATAGGAGAAAAAAATGAGAACATTGAAAGAGATGGCGATAAAAACAGAGATAGGTAATTCCCTGAAATGGAGTCCTAAGGTAGTGATAGATCATAAGCTTAATCGAAAGATGGAGCTTATAATTGATCTCATTGATACCGAGGTTGGATGGTATGGTCTGGTAGAATGGCAGAAACCGGACATCTTCAAGGTGAAGGATATATATCTGTTAAAACAGGAAGTAACCGGTATATTTACTGAAATAGATGCGATGGCATTATGTGATCTTGAGGATGAACTGGAAAAGAAAGGCCTCTTAAAAGACGAGAATCTGGATACAACAGGTTTATATCTGTGGGGTCATTCTCATGTAAACATGTCACCTACCCCTTCTGGTACTGATACAGATACAATGAAAAAAATATGCGAGCGAAGCAAGCCTCCGTTTTTCATTCGTCTAATTCAGAACAAGAAGGGTGACAGAACAGTGACATTGTATATTGAAGATAAGAATTCTCTTGTGCAGAATTATGCTTTGATATATGATGTTCCATGGGTTGAAACTGAAGATCTTGGTGAAGAGGATATCAGGGAATCTCTTGAAATCGAGATAAAAGAAAAGGTTGCTACAAAATATGTAGCTCCTGCCAAGGTTTCTAAGATTAAGCCGATAGAAACACCTTCCTATACCACATCAACAATGTTGATGGATTATGATGATACATATGCAAATACTTATGGATATGACTATGCGGACCCTTATGCGGACCCTTATGCGGATCCTTATGGAGATCCCTATGATGTTCCTCCATGTGAACCACCAAAAGTGATCACGACAGAAGTTAAGAAGGCAGACCCTGAAGTAAGGAAAATTGCCTTGAATACTTTTAATAAGAGGAGATTCGGATTACCGAGTCGTCAATAATAATGGTATAAGAGAAATGATTAAATCTTGGGTATTAAATATCAGAAAGGTAGGTCATTTCTCATGGGTGTGGATTTGTGGAGGCAGATAGGATTCTTTGATCCTGTCTTTCTCGAAAACGATAAAATACATGTAATTGGGGCTGGAGCACTTGGTTCACATTTTGTGGACACTCTAGCAAGTATGGGAATCCAGAATCTGGTGGTGTATGACGACGATACCGTAGAGAATCATAATCTTCCAAATCAGATTTATAGACTTCAGGATGTTGGGAAGCCAAAGGTAGAAGCTCTTAAGCAATATGTAAAAGAAAAAATGGGCTACGACATAGAAGCTAGAAATGAAAGAGTTGAGAAGATTGAAAATCTCAGTGGTTATTTGTGCTTGTGTGTTGATAGTATGCAGGTTCGCAAGGACATCATACTGAACAATGCAAGACTCAATCCCAAAGTAAAAATGGTCGTGGAGTCCAGAATGGGTATCTCACAGGGACAGGTGTTTAACTTTGATCCGAATAACAGATTGCATTTAAAAAAGTGGATGGACAAATGGTATTCAGATGAAGATGCACTGGAAAGTCCTTGTAACTCAAAGAGTATTGCAGTGACTGCAAAATTGATAGCAAGTATCGCTGCGGCCCGAATCGTTATCTATGCTAGACAGCAGGCAGGTAAAGATAACGAAAATACTGTATTGTATAATGAAACCGTTGCTCATATCTGCGGCAACATTGATAATTATTGTTGGGATGATTAATCCCCGAAAGGAAAAATAGCATGCTAGTTAAAATTTCTAAAGTATCAGGTAAACCTACAGGTGTTTTTGTTGAAAATGGAGCCACTGTTCGCGATGTAATGACTCAGGCTCATATTCGTTTGGAAAATGGTGAACAGATAAGCATTGATGGCGCCACTGGTCAGCTAGACACTCCAGTATACGAAGGCGCCCGCATCAGAATCAGTGAAAGCACTAAAGGTGGCTGCTAAGTAAAATAAAAGATGATAGGAGAAATCCTATCATCTTTTTTAGCTGGTAATTAACTAAAAGTAGGTGCTTGAATCTGATAAGAGCTGCCCAAAGCATTTACCCACATAGATAGCACTGTCTCGGGGGACAATCCGATTAAACCATTTTCAGGAAATTCAATATAAGTAGCTCCCCAGTAAGGACCGTACTGCTCAGTAAAACCCACCCATGTACCATATGTTATTGGAGGAGGATTTTCATAAGTCCAATCAAAGGTAAATCTAGGAAGTTGATTATTTGCCGAGCCGTTTTTGTTGTCTATTTCAACAAGAAGAGTCGTATAGTAATTATGTGTATTGGGTCTTTCAGCCTTAAGTAATTGTATTACTCCAGATAAATTACTATAATCAGTAGTAGAGGTAGCACTCACTCCACCCAGCCTGCTTGTTTTAATGTCTTTTAATGCTGTAGATTCTGTAGTAATAGTGTTATCCAGTATAATAGCATTGCTGGCCAACAATCGGTTTTTAACTGACGAAGTCGTAGGTATACTACCTTTCGGAGACGCTGACCAGTGTGTGGCCAGTTTGCATATCATTTTTGTGTATTTTCCAGGTTTGAAATCGAAACCTATCTGATGGTATATTTTAGGGGAACTGAAATCCAGAGAGACATAAGGTGGCCCTGCTTCAGATTCTGCACGAGCCACTGCTATCATACCCAAAAGAGTTTTATCATCGGTATATATAGGCCAGGCGGATATACCACCATAGTGATTGGTATTACCATCAGTGGTATACAACTGGGAAAAGTAAGGGCCTTCTTCTAAGTTAGTGACAATTTTTTGTTTTATATAATAAGGCAAGCCTTCTAGTCTCACTGTTAATTCTCCACTTTTAGACCCCTGTTTTAGACTTAAATACCTGTCTGAGTTATTTATGTGCACTACCAAACGGGGTTTGTCTGCCTCATTTTTTAGCTCATATTTTTTAATTATGCCGTTATGTTTAAAAGCCAGATTTGCCATGTCCCCCTCCTTATTTCAGTTCATTGTTGGTTTCATCACTACCAAGATAGGTGCAGTTAATTTCACCGGGCATATAGCATTGTATTCTATCCAGTTCTATCATATCTTCATCTATGACTTTCTTTACAGTTCCATCAGGCATGTGTATTTCTGCACTGATGGAGAAGGGATTAACCACGTGTATAGAACCCATTGTATAGACAAAATCTATGATATCTGAAGATTGAAGTGGTTCAGATGGATTATGAGTTGTTACAAAGTCTTCTAAAGAAGACTGTAACCCGGATATTTCTTCTTCTCCATGGTAGTATAAAGAAAATGAGACAAAAGCAGGAAAGAGATGTTTTGCATATAAATCAGCGCAGACAACCCTGTGTTCACTGGTTAATATCCAGTTCTGGATACTCTTCATATTTTCGGCCCATTTGAAAGTCATGCGGACAGTATAACCTTCATACATAGGATCTACTTTGAGAACAAGCTTTTCATATATTGACAGGCGATTTTTAAGGGAAACCGTTTCTAAGCTCCATTTGCTGGCCGGTATCTCTACACCGGTAATATCTTCAGTACCCGGATCCAATATTTCAAGCTTGCTGATGCCTAAAATAGGAAGCTTGCTGAAAGTGGTGGAATTCAGTTCATTTTCAGCATAAATAGGGTCAAACGTATAAGTATCCTCTATATCAGTGGATAGTTGCATATAAATATCTACTTTTCCACCTATATGAATACTATCATCGAGAACAGTGTCCCTTATCATTTCAGGATCACCAAAACCTACTATCTGAATATTCTGTATATCATTAAAAGTATCTCTTAGAACATATCTGATACCCTTTTCAGTAACCAGATCTCTGGTAGTGATGGAATCTTTTACTTTAGCATATAATTCAGCATTACTTTCTGCATATGTGCCATCTGTAAATGGGTATGGATTGGATACAGTAACTGCATGTGCTGGAAGGGTCATATAACTGGAGTTGATAGCTCCTGCATCTACATTGTAGTTTGTTCCTTCCATATCTGCTTCAACAAGAACATCCATGTAATATAAGCCATTATCATAATTCAAGCTCATTTCGTCTTCTGTTACGGTTACAGCAGCTACAGTATAAAAGATTCTGCCATCGGTAGTATTGAAGGTGAATTCTGCTGGGATACTGGCATCTACAGGAGTATCAAAGAATAACCTTACTGTCCCTGATGAACGGGATCCGTTTCTTCTTGTTACGAATACATTAGAGGCTAAAGCATCTGCAGCATCAGGATCAAGGTCAAGGAAATTCAAGAAACTCTGGTTATTTCTCATCTGCTCCATTTCAGTAACGAACGGAGCTAACATACCTGATAAAGGTTTTACAGCTATATCTTTTATTATAGAACCTTCCCTGCCTGACATAATGGAAGTATCAGCAGTATTTAATCCCTGGGTTATCATTCCTTCAACATCTATGTTTGTCATGGGAATGAAGTTGGAGTAGCGCGATGCTCTGGCTATATAGGCTGTAAGATCTGATATAGCAGAGTCACTTCTTTCCATAGCCCCTATGTCAGGACCATTTCCCATATAAGGATCACCATAGTTTTTGCCAACATCCATACAGGGAGAAGTATTAGTGATCATGAAATATCCCCAGGGATCAGCACCCAGATCTTCATATCTGGGGTCTGTTTTTCTTATAAATTGCAGAGCGTGCACCTTACCTTCAGATATTTCATAACTCAGGTTTTCACAACCATTCCATACAATGTGTTCAGCTGTGATAATAGAAGCATTACTGGCAATAAAAGCAGTATGACAATAGGTTGCAATAGTATTGAGACAACTGACTGTCGCGCTATTATCTGCCTGTATTCCATATGTATTTACGTCTACAGAAGCACCCATTTCATTAATTCTTGTAATTACGGTGGATCCCCCATAGATAGATAATGAATATGCTTCTACATAAGAAGCATCAACTTTTATTGCGGTTAAGCATTTATAAAATGTGCAATGTTTTACCCTTTTGGCATAGGTCGGATTATGTAATACATTGGATATCTTGATACCTGTATGAACATTACTGAACTGTCCTGCTGTTATAGTAAATTCAGTGGCATATGCTGAACCTGACCCATCCAGTTCAATGCCGATAGTACTTCCGGTGACATCTCCAAGCATATTGTGAACAAGAATACCGTCTACGTTGATTTTTCTTGTTCCAGGTTTGACTAACAAAGCCCTGAACGGCATGTTATTAGATGTGATGTTTCTTATATCCATGCCCGTTATGTAGTAGGAACAAGGACCAGATACACTTACAACGGAGTAAGGTATATTATAAGAGTTGTTCAGTCGAGTTAATCTAAGATTGGTTATTTCAGTATTGTCACAATTATCGAATTCAAAGAGATTGCCTTCGTCTATGTTATCTACAATATGGCCGCTGCTGGCTTCCCACCCGTTTTCAATTATCTGGCAGTTAGTAAGAGTTACATTAGATGAATTTATTGCTTTTATTGCAGAGATGTGATGATTATACACCTGTTCGTTGGGCGACTGGGCAAAGGTAGCTCCTTTGACAGTAATGTTGCTGCAGTTCTTTATATAAAGAGTACATTTGTATTCAGGATCTATATTTCTTGGACACCAGGTCAGATCCGTATATTTATCGGTGCTGGTCCTTGTATTGAAATCAAAAGTTATGTCTGTTCTATTTTCTAATACTATAGTTCCTTCATCATTATAGCACAGAGCATCTTCCAGACTTCCAGCAGGCTCTATTATTATGGTGTCTCCATCCAGCATGATGGTGGATACGAACGTAAGAGTCTTATAAGGTCGTTCTGATGAACCATCCCCCGTTGTATCATTTCCAAGGACTGTATTTATATAAATTGTACTCATCTTAGTGTTCCTATCTTAATTGATTTCCCAGATTTATATCTGTAGTTACGCCTGCTATGGAAGTAACCTGTATATAGACATCAAGAGAATCCAGAGTGTCATTCCATTCTATAGATGTCACTTTCATACTTTTCAATTTTTCTTTATCTGGTATAGTAGTTCCCTGCTGTTCATATTTTATATGACTTTCAGCAATATTTACTATTCTGATAATATCAGCCGAAACTGAAGGTATATCATTTCTCATAATACCTTTTTTCAGGTAATCTTTCAAGCTACCTCCATATAAAGGAGAAAAAGAATCGTAACCTGTAGTGGTAAGTACTGTTTTTATGCATAGTTGTAGTAGGTTAACTATTCCATCCACTTTGGTGGGAACAAGATTAAGTGAAAAGGTTACCCTGCGAGTAACTGGATCTATTTCCAATATATTTATATCAGCCATATTTTCCCATTAGCTCCTTCGCCTTATCCTGCTGGTGTTTTAATTCAAGTTTAAATTCTTCATTTGTTTCTTTGCTTTCTTCTCGTTGTTCCGCAACATTAGTTTGAGAATGCATTGTAAGCTCCTGTTTCTCTCTTGCTTTGAACATGCTTGTGAGAGAAGAAATATCAGCTATTTCAGCAAGAGTCAAAGACATTTTATTTGTATCTATGAAAGAAGAAAGCTTTGCTGCTACCTGACCACCAAGTGTTATCTGTGTGAAATCTTTTATTATATTTGTGAAAGAGCCCATGTCAGCATTTTTTATGGCATCCATAGCAGAGGAGGATGTCTGCTTGACAGTTTCTATATAAGTTTGTGTAGCTTCGTCTATTTTGGGAGCAAAAGATCTGACAGTAGCTGCTGCCGGATTTATAGCATTCAAAGCAGAAGAAGCAGCCTTTACAGCCCTGTTCTCCATGACCTTACTTACTGTTTCTAATCTAGCAACTTCGGTTGCCTTTATTTTATCCGGATTATAGAAAAGAGAAGTGAGTTTGTTAGCTGTATTATTTGCAAACTTAGCAGCGTAATCAATAGTATTCATGCAGTTAGATACCGTTTCAAGAGGTTTCATTACCTTGTCATCCAGTTTGGACAGAAACTTTCCAACCTTTGCATCAGCCTTGGCTAACTTATTGATCATTTTATCAGCAGTATTGTTTTTGGAATATTTCTGAAAACGGGACAAACCTACGAGAATTCTATTAAGCTGATACTTTGTATCATTGTATGCTGTTCTGGCTCTACTATCTCCTACTTTTACAAGAGAAACAAAAGAGTTTGCTGATTTAGCCAGTTTGTCTATGTCTTTATAAACACCTGTAAATTCTGCATTTGTAGGTTTTGTTTCTTCTGCCATACCCATGAAATTCTTTTTCAGATTAATCAGGTTGTCAGTAACTCTGTTGGCTTGATCTATTTTATATTGTACCTGGGTACAGGTACTAGATATATTATCCCATTTGTTTCTGCTGTTGGCTTTTTCTATCTTCAAATCAGGGAAATTTTTCAATATATCTGTTACTTTATTAATAATACTGTCTGCTCTATAATCAGAGAAACCAGTGGTTCTTGATAACCTCTGCAAATCAAGAACCTGTGTTTTTATATTCTGGCAGTCATTAGGTAAGGTGTCAAATATGTCTGCAACTTCTTTTATATTACCTTTACCGGTCTTAAGTATGGAAAATAATTTATTTACCTTACCAAAAGCGGTGTTTATACCAGTTTCAGCTTTTTCTATATCATCAGTAATGCTTTCGAGTTTGTCTGATAAGGAAGCCGTTGCTATGGAGGCTACAGCTGTATAGAAATTGCCTTCGCCATTATTTTCCAGTATGTTTTCAGTTGCCGATCGAAAAATACCGTGGAGTCTTCCAGCTATCCCACCATATCTACTGTTATTTATTGTTTCAGGTAATGCTGTAATAGTAGAGTCAACATAGTCTACTGTAGCTTCGCCTATTTCACTGCCTTCTTCTTCCATCATTCTTTCAGCTGCAGCATCATTTTTGCAGAGACCGAATTTAGTTAGAATTGATTTGACGAGATCCTTTATTGCGGATACTTGTTGAAGAGCAGATAAATCCGATATCGCTTTAGATATGGATTCCTCTATCTTCATGGACTTGTCCACATCTTCAATCTGTTTATCTATAGCTTCAACTACAGCGGAAAGGTCAAGCCCGGTAACATTGTTGATGGAAGATACACCTAGATTGCCTGCTGTTCTGGATAAAACTCTGGATGTAAGTTTCTGTCCGGAAGAAACCGAAGTAGATTTCAGCTTGTTTTTATTTTCGTTTACAAAAGTTGCTTTAGACATCAATAGCCTCGCATTACCCCACTAGATGCAAGTCTGCTTGCTATTCTATTTTTAATCTGAACAACCATGGATGGAGAAATATTAAGTTTCTTTGCTATGGCAGCGCCTTCTAGCTGAGGCTTTCCATTCATGCCATACAGGTATTCCATGACTTCCTTGTCCTGACCGAACAACTCAGCATGGAGAAGAACCAGGTTTTCATCTGTTTCAGAGGTATCAGCACCAAATATATTAGTGTAACCTTCATCCTGAATAAGATCCTGTCTTATTTCCTTTTCAAGCAATTTTATCTGTTTAACCGGAAGATGCATCTGGTCTCCTATTTCTTCATACGTAGGAGGCCTGCCAAGGTCGTTTTCAAGATTATCTTTAACTCTCTTGAAGGTACCTATTTGAATAGCTCTAGGTTCTGGAATAGAGCCCATGTTCTGGTAGGTATAAACATAACGGTGAAGCTTGTTTCCAGCTGTATTGTTAAGATAGGTATTAAGTTGTGCCTTTTCTGGGTCATAGTTGGGCAAAGCATTAATAGTAAGTTTTATCATCTGAGCTTTCAAAGCAGATCTAGGAAGATTTCCATGTAATTTATTTACGTTACTTTCTATCAGTGGATTCAGAGATGTGAGAAGGGGCTTGAGAGTAGCGTTGCTTGGGTTAGCCTTCCATTCTTTCCATAACTGCAGATCTTTATCTTTATATTGATTAGCCATGGTAAATCTCCTTATTACTTAGTCTCTATTATATTTACTTTAAAGGACTCATTGCTGTCAAGGTCACAGTCATTTGCAAGAACACCCATGGTAACTCCTGTAGACTGCTTATATATATCATTAAGATACTCTTTTACATATTTTTGTCTATCTACATTTGGGAGGGTTAATCCTGCTGAAGACATGCTAGCCAGTGTTTCCTTTGATTGATATTTAGATAAATTATAAGGTTTGAATATTCCTTCATGATATTCAAGCACTCGGTCATCCTGCTTGGTAGAAACAGAAGCATCCGGTTTGCATTCATATATTTCTTCCATTACCTGTTTCTGGGTTAATTCATTTCTTTTTCTATAATCTTCAACAAATTTCCAACGTTCACTTTCAGCATTGAATTTATTAAGTAAATCAGCTATAAGATACATAAGTCTGGTTGTGTCCGATAGATTTGTATCAGTAGCCTCTTTCACATTGCTATCATATATAGAAGAGCAGCCAAAAAATTCTTTGTATGCTTTATCTATATTTTCCATACTTCCCCTATCTTCGCACTTAAGCCATAGAGGTGGACTCATCAATTCATCTCCGAGGAAAATAAACTTAGGATAAGAAATAGTAAGACTACAATTATAAGAACCATCGGAATTTACAAAATATTGAGCACCTTCAAGTACTCCATGTATGGAGTATCTTCCGTCAAGTACAACTATAGGCATTCCTACCACTACATCATCCATGATACATCCGGAAATATGACATGAACGTATAGAATATTTAGCTACATTATGTAAGAAATCAGCTAGACTTATTATATGCTGGGGATCCGTATTAGTAGCAAAAGGATGAGGAAATGAAAGAACACTCATAGCCACGCCTTTTTCCTGTTCTTCTTCAGTCACAATATCCATTATAGTTTTGTAAGCATCCGCGATTTTATTTGTAGGGGTTTCACTTTTTGATACATTTTCAGTTTCTTCTGATGCGGTTTTTACTCTTTCATTTTCTATATTAGCTATTCTGAGATATTTATTATTAGTATCACTTAAAATACCTATAGTTTGGCTAAATGAGCCTTTATAACCCGATTCTGCCCGACCTTTTTTTGCATCGGCATCTCCAAACAAATTAAAGTCATATGCAGCTGGTGGAAGAAGAATAAAACTTCTGGTAGGTTCTTCCCAGTCATTTACATTCATTTCTAGTCTTTCATACATATTTGGAAATATAACATTACATCGTGGAGGTATAAAGGACAACATTAATGGATAAAAGATAATAGATTTTTCTATAGCTAAAGGATCTACTGAAAATTTTATGAATAGTGAGTCTAATACTGATATCAGAGTATTTATAAGGGGAGATCCTGCGGATGCTTGACTTATAGCTGTAGACATGGAATTCTGTATGAAACTGTAAAGTGTCCTGCTGTTTAAAGTATCTGCAGAAGCATCTTTTTCGGAACTTATGTCAGGATCAAAAACAGGTAGATAAGCCATAAAGTAATATTCTTTTAAAGATTCAAACTCATGGCAGGAATAAGGGTCAGATTTCAGATATGCTGCTTCTATAGTATTGAAAAGAGCAGTCATATAATTTCCAGATTCACTAAGATAGGTCTTGAAAATAGAAGACAGGAGAGCCATATTTTTTACAGGTTTATCCTGGGTAGCGTTTCTAAGATTAGCTGCTCTGGAGACTACCACATTAGCTTTATTCTCCACCGCGCCGTTGAATATTACGTTGGTTTCTTGCGTTACCTCTGTGATACCTCCACTTAAAGCCGAGAGCATAGAGCTAGACATTCCTATACCAGATTCAGTGATGGTCTTATATTCACTTTTGGTTTTCTGTACAGCGCTAAGACTGGCTTGAATTTTCTTATATTCCTCGGTGGCATTTTTACGCGTACTTTCATCTAATTCGGAATTATTCATAGTTGCCTTAGCGGAATCAAGCTGACTTTTTAATTTACTTTCAGTATTGTTATCAGTAAAAGCTTTATAAATATATTTATTTGAATAATATGTACCTGAAAGATTCTTTATATCCAAAGAACTGGATTTCATAGTCTGCCAGGCATAATTTACAGAGGAGCACTCAATCTTAAGAGTTCTATTCCCGTAGCTTTTAGAATATAAATGTCCTGTTATGCAACCAAAAAACCTAAGACGTGGGTTCGGTTCCTTGTTGGTTCTTTTAAACAAGAAAACTTTCATTCCTTTTCTAAGGCAAGTTATAGCTTCTGGGAAAGGTGCCACCTCTGCATGAAGAACCGCTGGTTGATTAACATTAATACTTATTGTAAAGGACTGAATAGGAACTAGTATACCTTCTATATAGAAATAATATTCCAGTTGTTCTCCAGCTACCTGATTTTTACTAAATTTAGCCATAGTCACTATCCTATTTTATATATATTCTCTCTACATAGCCTTTTATGTCGTTATAAACCACAACAGAATATATACCTTCCTGTTTAAGTACCTCGCAGTAGTCACCTTTGTTTAAGGTTGCCAATACTTCTGTATTTTTAGAAGGACCTGATAATAAAGATACTCCGGATTTTTTTATCTGAGAATATCTATTGCTATTATGGTTTTGACTTTTGATACCTGCATTTTTTACAATATTCTCATTATTAGTATAAGTCAAGGAAGATTCTTTAAAATCACTCTTAATTTTTACTACAGTTGCATTTGGATTTTCTCTGTCAAATTCTTTCTTTGAACTTAATGAAGAATCCTCTTTTTCCCTGGATATATCACCAGCTTTTATATAAGTACCTTTTGCAGACATTCTACTACCATCATCATAAGTACCACTCTGTATAGCATACCAGGTGTTACCATCCGAACCTTGAATAGGATCATCATATATGGTAATAGCTTTACCTTCGCTTATTGTCTTTAAATTGTTATTGGTAAGATCCGCAGGAGAGCTTTTTATCGTTACTCTCTTATTAGTTATTACGGAAGTCAATCCATCAGGCTTAATTACACTGTAGCCTTCTATGACATTATTTAGTCTGGGGTCTGCTCCGGCTTCCGCCATTTGGGTAGTTTGACCACGAATAGCATCTGAAGCATTCATAAGATCATATAATCCACCTTTAGGGCTATCTGAAAAATAATTGGTGTCAGGTTCAGAATAATTCAGAATATGTTCCTGAATAAAAAGTATAGAAAAATCAATATTTACAATATTGGTGTTAGTGGTGCTTTCTTGCATATTCATTTCAAGAAAGAAACCTTCGATTATATGATTTTCATATGATACTACGGTTCTTATGTTTTTGCCTATAGAAGCAGAACCTCTAAGGTAATTATCATAATAATATTTGAAATCATGGAACCATTCCTGATTATATGTATTGTATAAGGCTGCCGAATATCTATATACAATAGGATGTTTACCAAAAAAGTAAGCAAGAATATCTCCACTTAATGATTGAAAGACCGAAAATTTTTCTTTTAGGGATGATTGGACTGATTGAAGCAGAAAGCAATCAACCTTCAAAGGTTCGGCATAACCGGAAGAACCATCAGATTTATATAATTTTATACATCCTGGACTATTTATCTTGGATTCGAGTCCATATATATCACCATTTTTAGTATTACCAGGCCTCTTATCAAATCGCGGATCCTGTATGTTTTCACCGTTTTTGAGATTTCCTTCACTAAGACTGCTTTGTATCACAGAGGCCATAGGCATAGCCTTGACTTCTATTTTAGATACTGGTTTTCTGTTTGATTCTGTAACCACGTTTACTGTCTCTTTTTTATCCTCTTCAGTAGGAATTTTATGAATACCCGAATCTTCAATAAGTTCAGCCAGACTTCCACCTGTTAAAGGAAGCTGAGTAACATCAACAGTTTTAAGTTTTTCTGCTTTTTCTTTTTCTCCTTGAGTTTCCAAATATTCAGTAGTGGCTTTCATTTCAGCTTCAGCTTGTTTTTGTATAGCAAACTGTTCTTCAGAAGTATCTTTTGTGGCCAATGCTTTTTCTACGTATTCAGGTTTAGTCAATACGGTCGTAAGAGTTATAGAGCCTTTGTTGCTATCTATTTGTAGATGACACTCTGCATAACGATTTATAATTGTCTGTAGCTGATTTTGCATTCCTGTGTTTGACATAAAACTCTTTATAAGAGTTTCAGCTGCATCCTTAGTCTTTATAGAAAAAATTAAACTACTGGACTTATAAGGTACAGAAATATGATCTATAGTTATTTCTACGTCGTGACGCTCCCCTCCTATACCTTGCTTAAAAAAGTTTCTATTGTATGCCCACTCTGCGGCTGCCTGTACTAAACTATCTTCCAAAGCTAGACCAGCTTCTTTCAGACAATATTCTACCTGACTAGAAAAGGAACATTTAAATATAAGGCAAGCCGAACCGAACATAATCCAAAAAGTAGCGTATGCTTCTTTTTTATTTAAACTATTAGCATTTACTAACCCGTAAGGATTATCTTTGGAACCTGGTGCAGCAGCTATAGACTTTTTAAATTGATACTGACCCACTTTGCTTTTTTCTAGATTAGATAGGACCTCCTGGGTAGTTGGCCTCTTCCAGTTCTTTGCTTGACTGACAGCATTATTTATAGTATTACTAGTTTTACTATAAGTCTCTTTCAAAGTATTCCATAAACTAGCCATATTAATCTCCTATCAATAGAATCCCAATCTTCCCGCAACTTCTTTTATTATCAGACTACCTTCCTTGAAGTTGGCCATAGCCTGATCAGTCAACACTGTAACATTTGCACCACTTCCATCGGCATTCATAGTTTTTTCTGCCTCAGTATTTTCTATAGCTTTATTACTCATATTGGCCAAAACATTAGCTGTTCGTGTATATACCTGTTGTAAAATGTAGTCATCTTTTTTACCTTTCAGCTCGTTAAGAAAGACATCCTTTTCAATACCTCCAAGAAATATTCTCTGTTGATCCTTTGTAAAGCCTGTTTCCTGATCTAATAACCCTTTTACAAAATCTAAAGCACCCTTATTGATAGTATTAGATGCTTCTCTATTATCAGTACTACTGAATAAATTGAAAGCTATTTTGGCATTAGCTTTCATTTCTTTGGAATTCTGAGCCAGAACTTTAGATGCTACTTTTGATAGTGAACCAAATCCCATGTAGGATTTTATAAGATTATGCATTCGGCCTAAAGTACTTTTTTCTTCAGAAGTCAAGGCACCTTCTCGAGCTATTTTTTGTATATATTGCCATTCTACATCTTCGTCCTTAAAGAATTGTCCGTATTCATTCAGATGTTTCTTTATATAGTTTTGTCCTCGCCTTGGGTCAGTTATAGCTAGATCTAGCATTTCTATCTGTTCAGTATTTAGACTTTCAGACATGCTGCGGAGTCTATTCAATCTGTTTTTATCGCCAGTGACATAATACTCGAAATTATCAGAAATAGAACCAAAAAATTTATTGAAGAAGCCGCTTCGAGATGCTGCTCTATTTTCTAATGTTTTAACGTAATCCTCAGCTGACTCATTAATATAGTTTAGTTCCGCCTGGTTAGTTATATTTTGAAAATATTTTCTATAGATACCTTTTTCTACCGCTTGGCCTATATTATATATTCCATAGGCTGTGAGATTCCATAGGCCTCCGCGTTCCATCTGATCAACAAAAGTACTGGTAAAACCGACATTTTTTGAAGCATCTGTCATAAATTTAAGATTAGATTTACTGTTGAATAATCTGCTTCTATAATCCAGTTCGGTAGTTCCTTTTGAATCTATCTGCAGGATATTCATTAGTTTCTGCTTATTTTCATAAAGTTTATCTTTTCCAGCTACAGAGAAAGCTACGCCTAGCATTTCACCTACTCTATTAAGTTGAGAACCACTTATCTGTGTAAGATCTATCTTGTCGCCGCTCTTTAAGCTTCTGGAAATCTCAGTTAATAACATTGCATCACTCTTAGATATGCCATGTTCTTTAAGCTGTGCTGAAGTCATGCCAGCTGTTACATTTAATATCCCTTCAAGAGTGTTTTCTGTATCAGAGGCCGCAGCATTATTAGCTGCTCTGAATACTTCAGCATAAGATTTTGCTTTAGAACTATTTTCGGCTTTAGCTATAGTATCAAAAGAATTTGCTAAAGTTTTCCAGTAATTAGATCCGGTATTAGCTGCTGTAGTATCCAGACCTCCACCCATTCTGACCAGATATTGTAATCTTTTAGCTGCTTCACCAGCTTTTATATTGGCTACTTTTTCTTCGTCACTAGGTCCTATGAGATAGCTGTCTACAAAATTAGGGTTAAGACCTTGAGCAATAAATGATTTCTTGAGATCATTTCTAATATCTGTTGCCAGTGAACTCTGAGGAGCAAAATTATGTAATAGTACAGCTGCTCCCGCAGTTGCAATTTTACCAACGTAAGCACCTGCACCAGATCCTATCAAGGCACCTCCACCAGCATGTCCTATTTTGGCACCCAGTAATCCTCCGACTATAGCACCTGCGCTAGCACCTATACCTGCACCAATAGCTCCATAAGAAGAGTGAAAGACATCAAAACCGTTGCTCACCAACATCCCAAAGCCCATGCCACTCTTATCATAAGCATCCCTATATCTATCAACAGCTACCATCATGTCATCATGCGCTTTGAAAGAACTGTAACGGCCTGATGCATTTTTGGCCATGACCCTTGCTATATCATAGTCTATACCCATGGTTTCATAGGCTTGAGCAAGAGCTTCCTCCCTACCTAAAGGGGCTGAATTTGGATTTAGCATAGCGTGACGCTGACGAATCAGACCGGACATTACTTCAGCCATCTGATCCTGAGAAATTTTTCCTTTAGCTAGATCAGCCTGCATATCTCTGGATATGTCATAGAGTTTTCCGCCTCTAACCCTAGCATATTTTCTATATGAATAAGATACACCATTTGAAAATAAGTACCTTTCATCGTGCATTTTTCTCAATTCAGTATCAGAAGCATTGGCTAAACGTTTTATACGGTCTCCTTTGAATACATATCTTTTTGTTACAGGGTCCAGTTCATAATTCATGGCTAGTTCCTGTCTAAAGGATTCATCAGAGAGTGCAGCGAGCATACCCTGCTGCATATTCATAAGTATACCCTGTTCACCACCCAGTCTAAAGATATCTTCTCTGCTTAGATCACCACTACGAATAGCTCTATTCATAAGAACTCTATTATCAGACATAATAGAAGCACCTAGAGAGGCACTAAAACCAACCTGTCTCGACATCTGAGCGCCTGCAGCACTTTCCTGCATAGCTGTTGTCAGGTCTACCCCGGATAATCTTGCAGCATAATCTTTTTTGAGAACAGAATTGTTGATGGCACTCATATTGTAAAGGCCTTCGGTGTTCTGGACATTGGCCATTACAGTCATGATTTCACCTTTGGTTCTCTTGAGCAGTTTGGATAATTTATCTACGGTTTTGACTGTCTGTTCAAATTTCTTTTCAAAGTCATCCATAGACCGGCTCATATCAAAGAAGCCCATATCTGTTCCAACATTGAGAATTGATTTGAGTTCTTTTAGTCTTTCAGAATAACGATGGTGCCCACCAAAGAAAGAACTGGAACCTAAACCAAAAAGGTCTCCACGGCTTGCACCAGCTTCAGCCATGCTTCGTATTCTGCTTACAATCTGATCTCTCTGACTTGTACTGAAGCCGCCCTGTAGTCCACGTGCTCCATCAGCAAAACCATACTGAAGTATACGGCCACCTTTGGCCATGAGATTACGTTTTATTTCATTTTCAGTCTGATAGTTCTGGTAAATATCAGTACCATATTGAACGGCCTGATCTATCAGATACATTTCAGCCATTGTGACAGGATTCAGAAACTGTGCCGCCAGACCCCCAGCAAAACCAATACCTGTGGTCAAAGCAGCCTTTCCGCCAGCAGATAGCAAGCCTGTTATACCTTTGCCACTTTTAAGTATGGCACTTGCATTCCTGATGCCAGTAGCGGCATATCTCTTGATTCCGCCAAATACTCCACCGCGAAGAGCAGCCGCCCTCCCTGAAAGAGTTTCGGCTCTAGTTATCAGTTTACCTGCTTCTTCTACGGTTTTAGCCTTTTCAGCAAGTTCAAATAGTTTTGTAGCTTGTGTTTCTAAAGAAGATATTCTACCTGCCCTTCTAAGGCTCGTAGCCATCCACCCGCTTTCAGATGCCTCAAATAATGAAGTACCTGTTTTTTGCAACCATGGGGATACTACATTTCCTGTAGCAGCATTCAGTTGTCTTTCTATCAGACCACCAAAAGTATTGGCAGAGGTTTCGAACACACTGCCTATTCCAGAACCTGCGCTTTTAAAGAGTCTAGCAGTTACTGAAGTAACGCTTTCTTTTAAAGCATTATAACCAGAGGATAGACCTCCAACTCTGCCCCAGAAAGTATTTCTTAATGCACTACCCTGTACTTGAGCCTGCCATGCAGATGCAGCAGAAGCGGCATTGGCCCTGAGACCTCTCAATTCAGCTGTATTCAGAGCAGCCCTTATATCTGCAGCACTTGATAAGCCTGCCGTTGCTTCAGCTGTAGCTGCTCTCAAAGCTCCCTGAGCTTCCCACATACTTCTTCTAGCCTGAAATATGGTAGAAGCATTGGGCATATTGTTAAAGCCTGCCTGGAAAGCGGCTCCTTTACCTACCTTATTGGCAAGATCCTGGAAAGGAGACCCCCATACTGCATAAGACACCGCGGTACCTGCTGCAAATGTACCTAAGCCAAGCAAAGGACTCTTCCACATACTTTCTGCAGCCAGAGCCCTTTCTTCATTATATTGCTGACGTGTATAACCTAATGGAAGTGTGGAATTAATTCCAAGGGTATGAGCAAACAGATCACTGTAACCCCATGTCGGCTGATAAGCGGCAGCTCCGCCATTATTGTATATCGTCTGGTAAGGATTCATGGTTGCAGAATATGGAGAGTATTGCATTTTGAATGACTACTTTCTTTTCTTTTTAGGAATAAGACCTTTCTTAGGTATATTCTTCAAGCTTTCAGGAACAATCCTGACTTCAAGTTTATCCAGGTTCTTAGCTTCATCAAGCAACAACTGTTCTCTATCGGGTACGCTTTCGATATCCTGCATATTGATAAGTCGGAATAGATTTTCCAAAGCTTTGTTGGCTTTATCGAAATCCTTGTTTTCAATATGAAGTGTTGCTAATAATTTATAGTAGTTTATGAGCTGAAAGTCCAGCTGAGATTTTGATAATCCCAGCACAACCCTGTCATTAAGGCCTTCTATGTTTATTCCTGCGGCCATAAGTCGCAGCTTGGCTTTGACGAATGGCCTGTTTATCAGTTTTTTAGTTCACCTTCGCCACCCTTTTCAAACTTCTTGGCAGCGCTGGCTTCTAATAGAGTATAGTTATCATATAATACAGGAATTACCATACTTGGGAGTTCATTGATAAAAGCTTCTTTTTCTTCAAGAGTCTTCTTGGTGAGATCTTGTTTATTATAAACACTTATAGCTCTGGCAAGTATAGCTACTGTATATTTAAGTTGGGCTTCAACAGCGGATATATCGTCATTTCTCAATTTCCATAGATAGGACTGGGTTTCCTGAAGTTCTTTAGAGGACAATATTTTCATCTTAACTTCACTTCTTCCCAATTTGAAAGTGTAGGATATGGTACCTGTAAAAAAGAATTCATCCATATCAAGGTCTTTGATAAGATCCTCATCCTTGAAACGCATTACAGGTTGTTCCTCATTTTTTTCCA
>Ga0310690_10003630_pt1 | contig 22871 bp, 19 predicted proteins | sample AusTroGonzalo_MG_2_FD_207661 | JGI IMG/M metagenome (GOLD analysis project Ga0310690, IMG submission 207661) | Bovine rumen microbial communities from tropical cattle in Woodstock, Queensland, Australia - Gonzalo_04 (v2) (version 2) | ecosystem: Host-associated > Mammals > Digestive system >... | reverse complement strand
ATTATAGATAAAGCAAAAGAATTCATAGGTTCGCAATTGAGACAATTCGTTGCTCTTGATAGTAAGACTGGAAAATTCAATGAAGTACCTGAATATCCAGAGTTTGCTTGGCAAGAAGGCATAGTAAATGCTATAACTCATCGTGAATATGCATTGGCGGGCGGTTATATTAAGGTGAGCATGTACGATGACAGACTCGAAATAGAGAGTCCTGGTAAATTGCCTAACATAGTAACTGTAGAGAACATAAGAGAAACAAGATATTCACGTAATCCTAGGATAGCACGCGTCTTAAATGACTTTGGCTGGGTTCGTGAACTCAACGAGGGTGTAAAGCGAATCTACGAAGACATGAAGATGTTTTTTCTTGATGAACCGGTCTATTCTGAGCCAGAGCAATCAGTTCGTTTGGTTCTTAAGAATAACATTGTGATGAGAAATCTTCGTAGAGAAGAAAGAATAGTAGAATTGTTCGGAGCAGAACAATGGTGGAAACTTGAAGAATTAGATAGACGTATTTTAATATATATGTCCAATAAGAAGTCTGTAAGCAGATTGAGTCTACAAAGATATACTGGCAAGTGCGGAAGAACCATTGGATTAAGACTTAGAAAATTGATTTCTCAAGGTATTATAAAACCCAATGGAAATAGTCATGATCCCAAGTTAACTTATTCTATTTCATACAAAGAATCTTGATTATTCATATTTGCATAAGTTCTATGCAAATATTACTAAGTTCAAGCCAGATATTACTAAGTTCCGAATGGATTATTACTAAGTACAAGTGGCATTTTATTGAAATATTTGCAAAATAATTTGCTAAAACAGTTGATTAATAATTTGTTAAATCATTATTCAATCTGTGTTCAACAGTTGAACATCCATTACCAAGTTTTTACTAAGTTCTTACCAAGTTTTTACTAAGTTGATGCGAAGTAACTGCGAAGTAATTGCGAAGTTAAAGTAAAACATGATAAAATCAGAAAAGACACAATCAGAAGAGGAACAACGGGAGAATATTGGGAAGTATCCACGCTTCTTGCATGATGAGGATGGGTGGTCTGATTTGATTGATAGCCGTTGGAAGGATGAAGTTAAAGAAACGCTGATCAGGAAGTTTCCAGAGATGACAGAGGATGAATGGAAAGTTCTTGAGAGCATACTATTCTTATAAGGTTGATAAACGTTCAAATAAGCGAGCAAAAGATAGCGGCGCAGCCGCTACGAGGCCGAAGGCCGAGTAAAGGAAGAAAAAACGATAACATAAGATATATGAAAACAGCACTAATTACAGGAGTGACAGGACAAGACGGTAGTTACCTGAGCGAGTTCCTGCTAGAGAAAGGTTATGATGTTCACGGCATAATCCGCCGTAGCAGTGTAGACTTCCGTGAGCGTATAGCTCATCTTGAAGGCAAGCCTCATTTCCATCTGCACTATGCAGATCTGGGGGACTCCATGAGTATAGTAAAGGTTGTAGGCAAAGTGAAACCCGATGAAATATACAATCTGGCCGCTCAGAGCCATGTACAGGTTAGTTTTGACTCACCTGAGTTTACAGCCGATGTAGATGCTACAGGTGTTCTAAGAGTTCTTGAGGCCGTGCGTGCAGCCGGTCTTGAAAAGACCTGCCGTATATACCAGGCCAGCACAAGCGAGCTTTACGGAAAGGTGGAAGAGGTTCCGCAGAATGAGAACACTCCGTTCCATCCCTACAGCCCGTACGCAGTGGCTAAGCTTTATGGTTACTGGATTGTAAAAGAGTATCGCGAGGCTTATAACATGTTCTGCTGCAGCGGCATACTTTTCAATCATGAATCAGAGCGCCGCGGTGAGACATTTGTTACCCGCAAGATTACCCTTGCCGCAGCCCGCATAGCACAGGGCATTCAGGACTGCCTCTATCTGGGCAACCTGTCCAGCCTGCGCGACTGGGGTTATGCCAAGGATTATGTAGAGTGTATGTGGCTGATTCTTCAGAACAAGAAGCCTGAGGACTTTGTAATTGCAACCGGTGTTCAACACTCAGTACGTGAGTTTGCATACTACGCATTTAAGCACGCAGGTATGGAACTGAAGTTTGAGGGTGAGGGCCTTAACGAGACTGGAACTTGCATTTCTGTAAGCGGTAGCGCTCCCAAGAGCCTTGTTGGCAAGGTGCTGGTACGCGTAAGCGAGGACTTCTACCGTCCAACAGATGTGGTTAACCTTTGGGGTGATCCTACCAAGGCAAAAGCAGAACTTGGCTGGGATCCCGCCAAGACTAGCTTTGAGCAGCTGGTCAAGATAATGGTAGACTCAGATATGGCAAAGGTTGCATCAGAGGGTGCAGCTGCTAAAGTAAGAACTAACCTCGCAGAGTATCTTGAAAAAGGTGTTGTAAAGTAACAATTATGCTGGACAAGAATTCAAAGATATACGTAGCAGGCCATAACGGACTAGTAGGCTCTGCTATATGGAATAATCTTAAATCACGTGGTTACAATAACCTTGTAGGCCGTAGCCACAAAGAACTGGACCTGACAGACCAATACGCTGTCAAGAAGTTCTTTGATGATGAGAAACCAGATGCCGTAGTACTGGCAGCCGCATTCGTAGGAGGCATCATGGCCAACTCACTGTACCGAGCCGATTTCATCATGATGAACATGAAGATCCAGTGCAACGTAATTAGTGAGGCTTACGCACACGGCGTAAAGAAACTCCTGTTCCTGGGCAGCACCTGTATCTACCCCAAGAACGCCCCGCAGCCCATGAAAGAGGACTGCCTCTTGACCAGCCCGTTGGAATATACCAATGAGGAGTACGCCATAGCCAAGATAGCCGGCCTCAAGATGTGCGAGAGTTACAACCTGCAGTACGGCACCAACTACATAGCCGTAATGCCCACCAACCTCTACGGCCCCAACGACAATTTCCATCTGGAGAACAGCCACGTCATGCCCGCCATGATGCGCAAGATATATCTAGCCAAGCTGTTACATGAGGGTGATTGGCAGAAGATACGTCGCGATCTTACCATTCGTCCCGTTGGCGCCAATATCAAGGAGAACGGTGAGCAGGTACGTTATGTAATAGATGGCAACAGCGATGAAGCCCTAATCCGCAAGATTCTTGCCTTGTACGGTATAGAAGACAACAAGGTAACGCTTTGGGGTACCGGCACACCGCTTCGTGAGTTCCTTTGGAGTGAGGATATGGCCGATGCCAGCGTCCACATTCTACTGAATGTAGATTTCAAAGACATAATAGGAATAGAGAAATACTCCAGCGTCCACTACGGCGTAGCAGCCGATGGAGTAGTGGACCGCAACCACAGTACCGGCCGCGGTGGCGCAATACCTAGCCTCGGTGAAATCCGCAACTGCCACATCAACGTAGGCACAGGCAAGGAACTGACCATCCGTGCCCTCTCAGAACTAATTGTGAAAGCCGCTGGCTTTAAAGGCACGGTTGAGTTTGATGCAAACAAACCTGATGGCACAATGCGCAAACTCATAGATGTATCTAAACTTCACTCTCTGGGCTGGACTCACAAGGTTGAGATTGAAGAAGGAGTGCAGAAACTCTTTGAGTGGTACAAGGAGAGCCTTTTATGAATATCCATAACTCAATAATTGTTCATATTTCTTATTCTAATAATTGCCATTAATACAATAGAACCTGTTATGAAAAAAATTAAAATGCACATTCACAATATTAAGTGTATTCACGATGTAAATATAGATTTACCATTGGAAAGAGGATTGTATGCAATTACAGGGCAGAATGGATCCGGTAAAAGCACTATAGTAGCTTGTGCGTCTAGTATGTTTTTGCGATTACCGATGAAAGACTATTTTGGAGAAACAGATCCAGATGCTTTTATTGAATTCTCATTAGATGGTAATACTCGTTCTTGGAGAAAGAATGCCAATCTAAAATGGGAAGCCTCATCATCAGGCAATATGAATATTAGAGGTTTTTATGAAGGTAGTCTAATATTTGGTTATAGATTTAAAGATACTACTTATGAAAAACTGAAAAGACTTTCTTCTGTCGATAAATCTAAATTGCATAGTTCTCATGAGTTTATTAGGAAGAATCTTGGTTTAATTCTTCAGGGTGATGAGAATTATTATGATCATTTATATGAAGTGTCGAGGGATTATGAAGGATTCAATGGTTCTGTCTTTTTTTATGAAAAAAACGGCCGGTTAATAAGCCAGTTTCATATGTCTACTGGTGAGAATTTGTTGATAAGTATCCTAAATTCATTATACATAAAAAACAAAGAGAAAAAGAAAGGCAGTAAAGCAAGTATTATTTTTCTCGATGAAATAGAGTTGGCTCTACATCCATCTTCTTTGAAAAGACTTGTTGTTTTTTTGGAGAATATGGCAAAAGAGTATGAATATGCGATTTATTTTTCTACTCACTCTATTGAACTAATTAGTGGCATTAAACCTGATAATATTTTTTATGTAGAAAGATTTAGTGATGGGAAAATATATATAACTAATCCTTGTTATCCTGCATATGCGACAAAATTTTTATACGATCATTCTGGTTACGATAAGGTTATTCTTGTAGAAGATGATTTGGCGAAGAGTATTATTTCAAGGATACTTCGGGATCAGAGATTGTTAGATAGCAAATTAGTGCATGTATTACCATGTGGAGGTTATAGTAATGTAATAAGGTTGGCAGATGATGTAATAAAAAATAACCTTCTTGGTAAAATTGCATCAATATGCATTGTGCTAGATTTAGATGTTCGAGATAAGGCGATAGAGTTTAAAAAGAAAAATAACTACGCCAATAGTGCAAATATGAATTTTCTACCTATTGATAGCTTGGAGAAGTATTTACGCAAGAACTTATTTATCGATGTCAATCCCAAATTATTTAAACTACTCAGCGATTATTTATTTCTACAGACAAGTCTACAATCGTTAGTGGAAGGATATAAAGTAAGTGAAGATAGCAAAGAAGATGGCAGCGGTAAGGTCCTCTATACTATTTTAGATGAAGAATTAAGAAAACACAATAAGAGCAGAGAAGATTTAACAGAGATGATAGTTCAATTTATTTTTGAAAATGAAAAAAGTAAGATAGAAAAACTAATAACATTCTTAAAGAGAGAATTGTCTGTTTAATAGTTCTATTCCATTGAAAAATGTTTGTCATAGATGCTGTCCCCATCCTGTAGCCCAAAGTAGACAAGAGCTGCGGATATATAAAAAGTGAATTATGCCATATAATGGTACGGCGGGTAAATTAGAGGATACGGTTTGCGCATATCCCAGCCCCCACAGATAAGTAGCAGCCATATGTCATAAAGCCAATATCACCCCAAAAGCCAGAGGCCGCGCAAGTGGAGAGTAACAAGGGTATGTATCTTGATGTTAGGTATAGGAAGGCAAACTAAATAATGGAGAACTGTAAAGTAGCAATATAACAATCATTATTCGTGGCAGGACCTGAATGACGTGACTTGGCGGGTGTTGACCCATATGAGGAAAGTGTTCAGGGGGTGTAAGCCCCATGTGGTGCCAGTGCATGGCCATACAACCACGAGCAGGTGGGCTTGGATTTCGGCATGACTGTTTAAGGCCGATAAGCGGTCCCGATAAGCGAGCAAAAGATAGCGGCGCAGCCGCTACGAGGCCGAAGGCCAAGTAAAGAATAAAAAACAAAACAGACTAAGATAACTCAAGGAAACAAAAGGTGCCAAACGGAACCGTCCCTAATGTCCCCAATGTTCACCCTAACATATCAAAACGCCCACATCAACACCCCAGATACCCTGCTGCCCTTCCTGCAGGCGAATGTGGGGAAGAGTCCGCAGATACAGATTGACTGCATAATGCCATATAATGGAACGGCAGGGCAACTTATGGATGAAGTCTGCGCTTAACTTAGCAAACTGAACCGGCAGATTGAGGTGTGGCCAAATGTAATATTGAATCGTAGCACAGAAAGAACTTCAACGGGGCAGAGTGGCAGTCATCTTGTATTCCAGATAGACATATGGAGTAAATAATTATAGGCCGATAAGCGGCCCCGATAAGCAAACAAAAGATAGCGTCGCCAGCCACAGCTAGGCCCAAGGCTGATTGAAAGATAGCAAAATAGTACCAAAGGGGACAGACCCCAATGGCATACAAATGTCACACAAAGGCCAAGAAGAGGAAAAATAATTAGTAGACCTGCCAAAAAAGGAGAGTAACCAACCCAATGAACCTATATCCATTACTATTTGAACCCAACTTGCATCCTGTAGTGTGGGGTGGAAACCGGTTGAGGCCATACAAAGGCCTACAGCTAACCGATGAGCCTATTGGTGAAAGTTGGGAGGTGAGTGCAGTACCATCAAGTACCAGCATCATAGCAAATGGAGAATGGAAAGGCAAGGATTTGATTTCTGCAATCAATGAACAACCGGATGCAATTCTTGGCAAGAAAGTAAATGAAAAGTATAATGGTAAATTACCCTTATTGGTTAAGTTCATTGATGCCAAGCGCGACCTGAGTATACAGGTTCACCCAAATGATGAAATGGCAATGCGCAATCATAGCAAGATGGGCAAGACTGAGATGTGGTATGTCATTAAGGCCGATGAGGGCGCGCACCTATATGCAGGATTCAAACAGGAGATAACGGCCGATGAATATCAGCGACGCATTGCGAATGGCACTATCACAGATGTTCTGGCAAAACACCAGGTACATACCGGTGATGTGTTTTACCTGCCGGCTGGACGAGTGCATGCCATATGTGGTGGAATATTGCTGGCCGAAGTCCAGCAGTCATCTGATGTGACATATAGGATATATGATTATGACCGTCCGGGAATGGACGGAAAGCCGCGGGAGTTGCATACTGAACTGGCAGCTCAAGCACTTGATTATCACGTTGAGAATAACTACAGGACAGAATACTCTGATAGTTCAAATAAGGCAATTCAGATAGTTGATACACCATTTTTTGATGTTAGGGTGATGGAGGTTTCAAAACCGTTTCACCGTGACTTGATTAAGTATGACAGTTTCATCATAACCATGTGCCTGGAAGGAGATTGCAAAATTCATATCCGTAGCACAGGTGATGAGACTCTATTAAAGGAAGGTAACAGCACTTTGATACCGGCAGCAATTGCCAATTATGATATAATTCCGCAGCAAGGAGTGACGCGAATACTTGATGCATTTATAGACAATATGGATAGGAGTCTTACTCACATGGTTACCAGATTCCTGCATATTTCACAGAATTAGTATTTAAAAACGTATATGGAAACAGCATTAATTACTGGAGTAACAGGACAAGACGGTAGTTACCTGAGCGAGTTCCTGCTAGAGAAAGGTTATGATGTTCACGGCATAATCCGCCGTAGCAGTGTAGATTACCGCGAGCGCATAGCTCATCTGGAGGGCAAGCCCCATTTCCATCTGCACTACGCAGACCTGGGCGACTCCATGAGTATAGTAAAGGTAGTAGGCAAAGTCAAGCCCGATGAAATCTACAACCTGGCCGCCCAGAGCCACGTACAGGTTAGTTTTGACTCACCTGAATTCACCGCTGATGTAGATGCAACTGGTGTGTTAAGAGTACTTGAAGCAGTCCGAGCCGCCGGTCTTGAAAAGACCTGCCGAATCTACCAGGCCAGCACCAGCGAGCTCTACGGAAAGGTAGAGGAGGTCCCCCAGAACGAGAACACACCCTTCCATCCCTACAGCCCCTACGCAGTAGCCAAGCTCTACGGCTTCTGGATAGTAAAAGAGTACCGCGAGGCCTACAACATGTTCTGCTGCTCAGGAATCCTGTTCAACCACGAATCAGAACGCAGAGGTGAAACATTCGTAACCCGCAAGATAACCCTTGCCGCTGCCCGCATAGCTCAAGGCCTGCAGGATTGCCTCTATCTGGGCAACCTGTCCAGCCTGCGTGACTGGGGATACGCCAAGGACTACGTAGAGTGCATGTGGTTGATACTTCAGAATAAGAAACCCGAGGACTTTGTCATAGCCACCGGAGTACAGCACTCAGTTCGTGAGTTTGCCTACTACGCATTCAAGCACGCCGGCATAGAACTCAAGTTTGAGGGCGAGGGCTTGAACGAAACTGGAACCTGCATCTCCGTAAGTGGTAGCGCCCCCAAGAGCCTGATAGGTAAGGTTCTGGTACGTGTAAGTGAGGACTTCTACCGTCCCACCGATGTAGTCAACTTGTGGGGAGATCCCACCAAAGCCAAGAAAGAGCTGGGCTGGAATCCCGCCAAGACAAGCTTTGAGCAACTGGTTAAGATAATGGTAGATTCAGATATGGCCAAGATTGCAAGTGAAGGTGCTGCAACTAAAGTGAGATTTAATTTAGTAGAATACTTAGAGAAAGGAGTAATAAAATAATGGAAAAAGCCGCAAAAATATATGTAGCAGGACATAGAGGACTTGTGGGCTCTGCTATTGTAAGACACCTTCAGGCTGATGGTTACAGAAATATTGTTTATAGAACCCATGCTGAGTTAGACTTAATTTCACAAGAGGCAGTAAGAGAGTTCTTTGAAAAAGAAAAGCCTGAATATGTTTTTTTGGCAGCAGCCAAAGTTGGAGGTATCCGTGCAAATATGGAAAGCCCTGCACAGTTCCTTTATGACAATATTGTTATCCAAACCAATATAATTCATCAGGCTTATCGGAGTGGTGTAAAGAAGATCATGATTCTCGGTTCATCATGTATCTATCCAAGGGAGTGCCCCCAGCCGATGAAGGAGGAGTATTTGTTAGATGGTAAGCTTGAACCTACAAACGAGGGCTATGCTTTGTCCAAGATTGTTGCTTTGAAGATGGGTGAGTTTTATAAGAGGCAATATGGCTTTAATGCTATATCTGTGATGCCTTGTAATTTGTACGGCCAAAATGATAGCTTTGACCCTATTCATTCTCATGTATTATCAGCCACAGTTAAGAAGTTTGTTGATGCTATAGATGAAGGTCGTGATACAGTAGTTATGTGGGGTACAGGTAATGCTCGTCGTGAGTTCTTGAATGTGGATGATATGGCTGCCGCATGTTTGTTTATGATGAATAACTATGATGGTGAAACCTTTATCAATATTGGTTGTGGCGTAGACTATTCCATTAAAGAAGTAGCAGAAATGGTAGCTCGCATTACCGGTTTCACTGGAAAAATAGAGTGGGATGCTACTAAACCGGATGGTATGTTGAAGAAATGCATGGATGTAACCCGTATGAAAGAAATGGGTTTTGAACCCCAAATTTCTTTAGAGCAGGGAATCATTAAATTAGTAAAAGAGTATAAAGAAATTAAAGCAAATAATAAACTATGAGAGTACCTTTAATGCGTAATGCCTTTATTAATGAGGCTGAGACAAAAAAACAGTTAGCAGATTTTATTCTTAACGCAAACTTCTTTTCAATGGGTAAGGAGTGTGCGAAGTTTGAAGAAAAGTTTGCCAAATGGCAAGGATGCAAATATGCTTTGCTTTTCAACAGCGGTGGAAGTGCCAATTTGGCGCTTATTCAATCGCTGAAGAGCCTTGGCCGTTTGAAGGAGGGTGACAAGGTTGGTTTTTCTTCATTAACATGGTCTACCAATGTGATGCCTATCATTCAGATGGGTTTGGTACCAGTTCCTATAGATGTAGATAAAACAACTGTAAATGTGATGTCTCATAACCTGCTAGAGCGGTTGAAAGAGACTGATTTGCAGTGTTTTTTCGCAACTAATGTTTTAGGCTATGCTGGTGACCTGAATGAAATCAAAAGAATCTGTGAAGAACGTAATATTGTGTTTATTGAGGACAATTGTGAAGGTCTTGGTGGACGTGTTGCTGGTGACCGTTTCGGAAACTTTGGCTGTGGTTCTACGTTCTCATTCTTTGTTGCTCATCACATGTCAACTATCGAGGGTGGTATGTTCTGTACCAATGATAAGGAGTTGTGCCGTATGATGAAGATTACCAGAGCTAATGGTTGGGATAGAAATGTCACATTGGATGAGCAAGCAGAAATGCGCAAACCTTATAACATCAATCCCTTCTATGCCAAGTATAGTTTTTACAACCTGGCATTTAATATGCGACCGACCGAAATTACTGGATTCTTGGGACAGACTCAGATGCAGTATCTCGATGATAACATCAGAAAGCGTGTCGCTAATCATGCTCAGTTTGATCAGGTTATAAAGGCTAACGACGAACTGATACATATTGAATACGGACATCTTGATAATATTTCACCATTTGGATTCATTGTTTTATGCAAGACGCCAGAATTGCGTGATAAGTATTTGCTTAAGTTTATGGAAGCAGAGATTGAGGTGCGTCCAGTAATTGCAGGTAACATGCAGAACCAGCCGTTCTATAAGAATTATGTAAAGAAGATGTATGACCTGCCTAATACGGATTTTATCAATGCTTGTGGCTTTTATAGTGGTAATTATCCAGAAATGTCAGTTCAAGACGTAGAACTTATTTGCAGTTGCTTGAAGAAGGCATAGTTTTTATATTTTATTTGATTGGAAAAGGAGAATTTGGATGGTATATATGATTAACCATTTCCTTTCCCAATCATTTTTGAACTAGTTAATTAAAAGGGATAAGGTGGGATAATCAAGTAAGATAAGAAAGGAATCATATATGATTATATAGTAGTTGAAGGCGTGGAAAATGTATCATATGTCAGATAATAATACAAAAAACATAACGATAGCTAAGAATAGTGTTTATCTCTTCTTGAGAACTTTTGTTTCCATTGTAGTTACACTTTTTACCTCTAGAATTTTTATTAATCAACTGGGTATAGAAGATTATGGTATATATAATCTTGTAGGTGGAGTTGTATCTGTGTTCTATATGTTGACCTCATTTATGACTGGGGCAACACAGAGGTTTCTTAGTGTAGAAATTGGAAAAGGTGATATAAAAGAGATGAATAAGATTATGAATATTAGTGTTACGATTCATTTCTTTATAGGATTATCTTTTGTCATTCTTGGGGAGGTGGTGGGCTTGATACTGCTCAAGTATTATTTAAATGTGCCTGTTGGTAAAGAAATGTTGACACAGTTGGTGTTTCACTTTGCTTTAGTCACTTCTGTTGTTTCTTTAATTAGCATACCTTATAATGCATTCATTCTCGCTAAAGAGAGAATGTCTTTTTTTGCATTGATTACTATTGCCGACGTAGTACTAAAACTTCTTGTAACATTAGCTTTGTATCTCGTAAACCAAAAACTAATAATATATTCTGTGCTATTACTTTTTGCAAATTCCTGTATTACTTTTGCTTACTACTATTATTGCAAGAAGAAGCTAGAATTGCCTAAGTATACTTATTATTCATATAAAACGAATAGTGAGTATAAAGAATTGTTTGTGTTCTCAGGTTGGAGTTTCCTTGGGTATTTTTCTTCAGCAACCCGAGAACATGGTACATCTATTGTTCTGAATTTGTTTTTTGGTGTTCTTCTGAACGCTGCAATGGGTGTTGTTTATCAAATATATGGTGTGTTCACTCGTTTGTTTCTAAATTTGCAAGCAGCCTTTAGACCACAGGTTATTCAGAATGCATATACAGATAGGTCTAGATATGATAATTTGTTAAATATTTGTACTTTCTATACTATCATCCTCATAGGATTAATTTGTACTCCATTCATAATAGGGTGCAATACAATATTACATCTGTGGCTTGGCCTTGTTCCAGACTATGCAGTGCTTTTTGTTCAGGTGATTATGATAAAAGTATTTTTTGCTTCTATTACACAATGTTTGAACATAGCTATAGAAGCATATGCGAAATTGAGGTCTAGTATGATAGCATCATGCATAATATCAGTATTGGTTATTATGGTTTCTTTTTTTCTTTTAAGGCAAGATTTTCCACCGATTTATGCTGTAATTATGCTTGTTTTATCTGAATTGGCTTTTTTGTTATACCGTCTATATTATACTGCCACAAATAGATTAATTAATTATTCAGAATGGTTGGAGTATAATTATAGCGCATTAATTTTAGTGGTTGTGTCTATCATTTTAGCATTCTATACTTCAAAATATATGAAGAACGATTTGACGACTTTGTTAGCTATGGCGATAGAAACCATTATTTATTGCGTTATGGCATTGATAATAATGAAAAAAAACCAAAGAGCTCTTTTATTTGAAAGAGTTAAATCAATATTACGAATATAATGAAATCTATTATTTGCAAAATCAATGAAGCCATCATATGGTTATTCTGGATATTTAAATCTAATAGCCAGTTAAGGAGGGCTGTTCGTTCCGGAGGCGGTAAAATTCAACGAGGAGTAAAGGTTCGTATTGGTGGAACCATTGAAATAGGAAAGGGGGTTTGCATCAATAGTCATGGTGTAGATTCAATACGTGGTACTCAAATTTTTGTCAGTAAGGGGGCCAAGTTAAAAATGGGTGATTGTTCAGGTGTGACTGCAACTTCTTTGAATTGTACAGTTGGAATAACTTTAGGAAATCATGTAAAAATAGGAGCAGGCTCCCTTTTATTTGATACGGATTTTCACTCCACGGATTGGAAGGATAGGATTAATGATGGGAAAGATCAGAATAGAATAAATAAAGCTCCTATATTTATTGAAGACCATGTTTTTATTGGAGCCAGATCTATTATATGTAAAGGAGTTCGAATAGGAGAACATACAGTTATTGCTGCTGGTTCGGTAGTTGTAAAAGATATACCAGCCAATTGTCTTGCTGGAGGTAATCCTTGTAAAATAATTAAATCATTTGATTAAGTAGATTTATATGATAAACATCCAGAATAAGAAGGATTGCTGCGGATGTAATGCCTGTGGTGATATTTGTGCAAAGCGTGCAATTACCTTTAAAGTAGATAATGAGGGGTTCTGGTATCCAGAAGTGGATAAAGCAAAATGTGTGGATTGTGGATTATGCGAAAAGATTTGCCCAATAATTAATATTGATACATTAAAGAAAAATGACCTTTTGGAATCGGTTTGTTATGCAGCAGAACATAAAAACTTAGAAGTGATTTTTGATAGCACGTCGGGTGGGCTATTTTCAGCATTGGCAGAAATGATGTACCGTTCCAAGGGTTACGTGGGAGGTGCAGTCTTTAATAAAGATTTTTCTGTAAGTCACTTTATATCAGATGACAAGGATGATTTGCCAAAACTTCGTAGCTCAAAATATCTTCAGAGTAATTTAGAAGGTTTTTATAAGAAAATTAAAGGTCTGCTTCAGCATGGAGAACATGTCTTGGTATGTGGAACGCCATGTCAGATGGCTGCTCTAAGAGCATTCTTACGAAATGATTATGAGAATCTGATTATTGTAGATTTCATTTGTCGAGGAATTAATTCACCGAAAGTTTGGCTTAAGTACATTAAATCGTTTGAAGAGCGTTATGGTTCGCCTGTCGTTTATGCAAAAGCAAAATCTAAAGAATATGGATGGCGTAATCTTACTCAAAAAGTTATACTTGCAGATGGTAGACATATATATGAAACAAAATACCAAAGTAATTTTACCAAAGGGTATTTAAGTACGGGTGTATATTGCCGTCCTTCATGTTACGATTGCAAATTTAAAGGCTTTCCACGTATTTCTGATATAACCTTAGCTGATTTCTGGGGAATAGAAAAGGTAGATCAATCTATGGAGAAAAATCTTGGAACCTCTCTTGTAATGGTTAACTCACAGAGGGGTGCGGAGTTCTTTAAAATAGCGCAGGCTCGAGCCAAAACAGTACAGGTCCCATTCCAGAGTATTTTAGAAGGTAATCCTGCATTAACTAAACCATTAGATCCTCCACTAGTTGATAGAAAAGAATTTTTCGAAGATTTGGATAGGATGAATTTTACTGAGTTGTCAGCTAAATACATATCTATGCAACCATCTAGCTTAAAAAATAAAATTAGAGAGTTCGCAAAACGAGGATGTATTTTATTCCTTCATATCTTTTCTGGCTTATCAGTTTATAAACTATTTAAATACAATAAGTTTAAGTTTATTCTTGAAGGCAATTATATAGCTCCATATAAGAAGTCTATAATTAGATTAGACAAGCATTCGTCTTTACATATTAATGGCGTATTTTCTTTTGGTCAGAAAAAAATAAAGGGCTCAAGACTTGAATCAAGATTATTAATTGAAAAGGGGGCTGCGCTTGTAGTTAAGAATAATTTTAATGTGTTTTATGGTGCAGATATTGAAATATTCAAGAATGCTAAACTTATTATCAAAGGCAATGGAGGAACCAATATTAATTTTACCTGCATTTGTGGGGATTATATAGAAATAGGCGAAGGTGTTCAGATAGGACGTGGAGTAACCATACGTGATAATAATGGAAATCACTATATAAACCGATCCGGTTACAAAAACGCTCGCCCAGTAATTATTGGAGATAAAGCTTGGCTTTGTGAAGGATGTACCATTATGCCTGGAGTAAAAGTGGGTGAAGGAGCTATCGTTGGAGCCCATGCTTTTGTGACGCAAAATGTGCCAGCACATTCAGTTGTTTCAGGTAACCCGGCTCATGTAGTAGATACTGACGTATTGTGGAAATATTAGTATTAACATTTAATAAGTTTATATTATGGAATTAAAAGAATTCGTTGAGAAGATGAGAGATTTATTTGAGGATACTGCCCCTGAAGAAATATCCGAAGGAACATATTTTCAAGAGTTGGACGAATGGAGTTCGCTTACTGCTTTAAGTATTATAGCTATGGTAAAGACAGAATATGAACGTAATATTACGGGTAAGCAGATACGTACTTGTGCAACAATAGAAGACTTATTTAATTATATTCAAAATCTTGAAATAACCAAGGAATAATGTATAACCTTGCTGGGAAGACCCTTTTAGTGACGGGAGCCTCGTCTGGCATAGGGCGTGGCATAGCAATTTGTTGTTCAAAAGCAGGTGCTAATGTCGTGATTGTTGGAAGAAACGAAGAACGACTTAAACAGACAATTGATCTGATGGATGGCGAAGGACATCAAAAGTTCATCTGTGATCTAACAAATGCAGAAGCATTAAAGAATTTTGTTTCACAGTTGCCGCAATTTGATGGCATCGTTCATTGTGCAGGTATAGGACAGCGAATACCGGTGAGGTTACTAACAGAGAATGATATTGATAAGGTAATGGACGTTAATTTTAAAGCACCTGTTCTTCTTCAAAGTATGTTGTTGCAACAGAAAAAGGTTAAGAAATGTGCGTCTATTGTTTTTATTGCTTCCATTGCTTCTTGGTCGCCCAGCGTTGGTAATTCAATTTATAGTGCGTCAAAGGGAGCAATTATATCCTTCGCTAATTGTCTCTCTTTGGAGCTCGCTCCCCGTCAAATTAGAGTTAATTGTATTAGTCCTGCTATGGTATGGACTGACTTAATAATGGATGACGGAATAACAGAAGAACAATTGAGAGAGGATGAAAACAGGTATCCTCTTAAGCGTTATGGTAAACCTGAAGATGTTGCGAATCTGGCAGTATATCTGCTTTCCGATTTAAGTTCATGGATGACTGGCAGTAATATTAATATAACGGGTGGGGGAAAATTAAGTTAATATGGTTTATATTATTAAAAATAAATTACTTCAATCCGTTTCTTATATTATTGGCAACTATTTAATTGATTGTGGAGATGGTGATGCCATCCTAAAGAAGGTAAAAGAAAACGACATTAGGATACGTGGTATTTTTTTGACTCATTGCCATCAAGATCATATATACGGTATTCCCAAAATTATGAATTGTTTTCCGAATACAAAAGTGTATTGTTCTTGTATGACACACAAAGGACTTAAAGATATATTATTAAATTTATCGTATCTTATGCCTGAGTTCTCAAGTCCTTTTGTTTATGACGAAAATGTGGTAGAGTTAACAGAGGGCATACATTTTATAGACGATTTGAAGGTTGAGATGATTATCTGTAATGGGCATTCTAACGATTGCCAATCTTTTATTATTGATGATAATCTTTTTACAGGAGATGCTTTTTTACCTTTTGCTAAGGTTTTTACAAAATGGCCAACTAGTAATAAGGTTCTTGCTTTAGAGAGTGAGTATAAGTTGCGTCAATTAGCAAAAGAAAGAAACTTAATAATACGTCCAGGGCACTGGCAATAGTAAAATAATAAAAATGGTGTACATTAAAGGAATTTCATACTATCTACCAGAAAGAGTGGTAACCAATGAGGAACTAGTAAAGGAGTTTCCCGAATGGAGTGTAGATAAGGTTGCAGCGAAGGTTGGTGTAAATATACGGCATGTGGCGGATGTAGAAGAAACTGCTGGGGATTTAGCTGAAAAGGCAGCATTAAATCTTTTCGAAGAGTATTCAATTAATCCTTCCAGTATTGATTTTGTGTTGCTGTGCTCACAAAGTCCGGACTATTTCCTTCCTTCAACTGCCTGTATCTTACAAAATCGCCTTGGTATTCCGACAACAGCAGGAGCCTTGGATTTTGATTTAGGATGTTCTGGTTGTATCTATGGATTGGCACTCGCAAAAGGCTTGATAACATCGGGGATAGCCCACAATGTCTTGCTTCTTACGGCTGAGACTTATAATAAGTATTTGCATCCTTTGGATAAAGGAAATCGTTCAATATTTGGTGATGGTGCAGCTGCTTGCTTGATTTCAGATGAAGGATTTGCGGAAATAGGAGACTTTGTTCTTGGAACTGATGGATCAAAATATGAGGCACTAATTGTAAAAACAGGTGCTTCACGACAAAAGGAAGCAACAGGTTTATATTCAGAGGATGTTGAAGGGCATATCCGTAGAGATGACTATCTCTATATGGATGGGGGTGCCATTTTCAACTTTACTTTAGAGATTGTACCCAAACTTATAAAGCAGATTTTGTCTAAGAATGGATTTGAGAAAGACGCAATCGGTTTTTATGTATTCCATCAGGCTAATAAGTTTATGCTTGATACCATAAGAAAAGTGGGGGGAATTCCCAAAGATAAGTTCTATATCAACTTGGCATCGACTGGCAATACAGTTTCGTCCACCGTTATGATTGGGTTAAAAGAAAGCCTCAATAATGGATTAATTACTTCTGGTATGAATGTGATGATAACTGGTTTTGGAGTGGGCCTGAGCTGGGGTGGAACTATTCTAAAATTTGTATAGCATGAAAATACTACTTGTAGGGGGTACGGGAGTTCTTAGTTCTGCAGTCACAGAAGAATCTTTAAAGCAGGGAATTAAAGTCACCATGATTAATCGTGGGAGGCATAAAATACCTGATGGAATAGAACTTATAAAAGCAGATAAAGATGATCTTGAAGAGATTTCTAAGAAGCTTTGCGGAAGATCATTTGATGCAGTGATTGATTTTCTGTGCTTCACCGATGAGCAGACTTCCAAAAGCTTTAAATTTTATTCACAATATACAAAACAGTATTTTTTTATTTCTTCTTGTGCAGTATATGATACACGGCAAAAGGGAATTAGCGATGAAGACTTTCCAAAAGTTAATCCTGTGTGGCAATACAGCATTGATAAGTGGGCAAGTGAGGAAAACCTAAGGAATCTTCAAAAAGGTTCTGATACGGAAATAACTATTATAAGGCCAAGTGTTACGTATGATAATACTCGAATACCATATGGCGTAGTACCGTTATATGGTTATCACTGGACCTTAGCAGCAAGAATTCTAGCTGGGAAACCAATTATAACTTGGAATGATGGAAAGAATCGCTGTAATATGACACGTGTTGAAGACTTTGCGGTAGGAGTTGTTGGACTGATTGGAAATCCCAAGGCTTATGGTGAGGCATTCAATGTGTGTGGTGATGAAACACCATCCTTTCGTGAGGTTCTTGATGCTGTATCAGATTATCTTGAAAAAGATGTAATTACATTAGATGTAAGTAGTGATTTTTATGCTGAGGCTTTACCTTCTAAAGCGGGTGAAATTCTTGGTGGTAGAGCAGAGGATGGAATTAATAGTAATAAAAAAATTAAAGTATTTGTTCCATCATTTCGTCAGAAAATTTTTATGAAGGAAGGTGTTTTTAAAACACTTGATGCTTATAAAGAAAATAACTACTATAGTGGAATAGATTGGTGCTTTGATGCTGAGACAGATAGAATTATAAATAAATGGTGTAAAAGTAGAAGGATTAGTAGTAAACAATACAATACTCATTTCGTAGATTATTTAGACAATGCTTCTTTTAATGATAAATTAAAATATTTTCTAATTAAACATAGTAATAATTTTATAGTGAAAACTATACTCACATTTGTAATTAAATATAAGCAAAAGTTATGAAACATATTAATCTTCTAACTTGTACAGAAATAAGAGAGACACCCGAATGGGATAAGAATAGATTTCCAGAAACAGAATATGATATTCAATATAATAGCAAGGAAGACATAATTTGGGACTGTGTTGTAACTCGTCAAAATGTTCCATATCCTTGTTCTTTTCGTTGTAAAGAAGGTGGTGTTATTTATACGAACTGCGAACCACCTTCAGCTTGGCCTTTACCTCACGCCTTCACAAGTCAGTTTGATTTCCTGATATTACAGAATGACAAGGTTAAACATCCTAACAAAATCATGCATCATGGTTTTCTGTCTTGGACTATGGGAAGAAGTTTTGAAACAAAAAAGAATCGTTTTTTTTATGATGAATTAGCAAATCTTGAACCAGAAAAGACAAAACCCATTTCTATTGTCACTTCTAATTTGATGGCTATGCCAGGACATGTGAAGAGAGTAGAATTGATTGATAGACTGATGAAGGATTTTCCGGGTCAAATTGATCGTTTTGGAAGAGGTTTTAAATATGTTGATATTAAGGGAGATGCTTTGTTGCCATATATGTTTCATATCTGTATAGAAAATACATATATCTCAGATTATTGGACGGAAAAATTTGCAGATCCTATACTTGCTCAGAGCGTTCCTATATATGCAGGTTGCACTAATATTCAGGATTATTTTGGTGATGAAGGTTATATCCGATTTGATATTGATGATTATAATTCGTTGAAGAAAATTGTCGCTAAGATATTGAAAGATCCAGAAGGAGAATATAAAAAATATAAAGCAGGACTTGAGGACTTGAGAAGAACTCTTATGGAGAAAGAAAACTTGATATTTTTTTTGGCAGATTATATTGAGAAGCATCCAAGTGATGTGGTTAAAGAATATAGTTTAAAGCCGATGGAGGATTGTCATGGGTTTAAATGTCAGTACAATTGGCTTCGTCTTAAGAGATTTGCTTTTAAAAAGTATTATTCATTATTTATAGCACGAAACTATAAATGAAAGTTGCAATTTTGACACATCCGTTAGGTACCAACTACGGCGGAATTCTTCAGAACTATGCTCTCCAACAGGTATTAAAGAACTTAGGACATCAACCAGTGACTTTAAACTACCAATTTGAAATTCCAAGGAAAACAAAGATTCTTTCTTGGGGAGGTAGGCTCTTGCAACGCCTCAGAGGCAAGAAGATTCCGTTAAGAGTATGGACAACCCCCAAAGAACATTCCATTATTACACAATATACAGGACGTTTTATAAGAAAACATATAAATGTAACTGATTCTTTTTTTCTTGATAAAATTCAAGAAATTGATATTGGAAGGCCTGACGCCATTGTAGTCGGGAGCGATCAAGTTTGGAGAGGGAGCCATCCAGATGTATCTCATTTTTTTTTGAGAGATTTTGATGGTCAAAATATAAAAAAGGTTGCATATGCAGCATCTTTTGGGGTTAATTTTTGGGAATATAGTAAAAGCGATACAGAACTTTGCAAACGTCTTGTACAACAATTTAAAGCTGTTTCTGTTAGAGAGAATGGTGGAGTAAATTTATGTAAAAAATATTTTGAAATTACGCCACAGTTGGTTCTTGACCCAACCTTATTGCTAAAATGTGAAGATTATGATACACTCGTTAATATAAAGCAGATTGGTGACAAAAGAACACACTATATAATGACGTATGTGTTGGATAAAACACCTGCAAAAATGAGAATGATTGAAAAAGTATCCCAAAGTCTTGGATTATTGCAAAAAACGGTAATGGTGGATAATTATTTCAATGAAGTAGGGAAAAAGGGGCTTGAGAGTTGCATATATCCCCCAGTTGAGGATTGGATTAGAGGATTCCGTGATGCTGATTTTGTTGTAACTGATTCTTTTCACGGTACAGTGTTTAGTATTTTATACCATAAGCCATTTGTTTCCTTTGTCAACAAATATAGAGGGGCTGATAGATTCATCTCATTACTTTCAATACTACATCTAGAAGAGAGATTGGTTGATAGAGAAGAAGAAGTTTTATCGCTTATAAGAAAGCCAATAGATTATGTGATAGTCGATTCTCTTCTGCAAGAAAAACGGGAAGAGAGTTTAGAGTTTTTAAAAAATAGTCTTCAATGAAAATATCAATAATTATACCTATATATAAGGCTGAAAAATGGATAGGGCGTTGCCTTGATTCTATTTTTAGCCAAAGTGTTTCTGAAAGGGACTTCGAGGTATTATGTGTTGTCGATGGTTCTCCGGATAAGTCATTAGAAATACTGGAAACATATAAGATGACTCATGAAAATTTAATAATAATTAATCAAGATAACCAAGGTGTTTCTGCTGCTAGAAATCACGGAATAGAACAATCAAGTGGTGATTATCTTTTATTTGTTGATTCGGATGATATCTTGTTGGATAATTCTTTAGGTTTAATTTTTAAAACAATTGATAATGGCATATCGGAGGTTGTTGTATGTAGAGCATTTATTAACGAAAATGAGTGGCAGCCGTGGTGTGGTTTATTTAACGATAAAGAAATAGTATCATCTGAAGAGGCAATAAGAAGAGGCTTTTTACATGGAAGTGTATGGGGGTGTTATTATAATAGTTCTTTTATTAAAAAAAATAATATAAGATTTCCTCAAGGAGTTTCTAATGGAGAGGATAATTTCTTTTTTATAAGTTGTTTATACTATGCGAATTATATTAGGTTTGAAGATATTGAATTATACAGAGTAATAGAGGAATCGAATAGTTTATCAAGAACCTTTGATATCGTAAGATTGGATAGGGTAGTACAATCCCTTGAAATTATGGATAGTCTTATTAAAAATTATTCTATTATTAATTCTAAGTATTATATATTAAATTATATACGTTACACTTGCCTTTCAGGATTGGTCGCAACAGTACAAAATACAGAAGGTGTTGGTTATGGTTATCTAAGAAAAAATAGAGTATATAAGTATGCACACTTCAATATGGATAAGAAATTAACATATTTGAGAAAAAATATGAAGTTGATGAGATTCTCTTTCATGCTTTTTTATTATTTGTCATGGATAAAGCATTCTGTTATGAAAAATAGTATATGAGTTCTCTTTCTGTAAATATAATATTATGGTTGTTGCTAATACCTTCATCAGTATTAGTATGTAAACAAAAACGAAGTTATAAAAAAGGAAGTGTTCATTACCTGCCGATATGGATAGGTATAGTTCTTGCTTCATTGTTGGTTGGCTTACGCTGGGATAATGGTGGAGACTATGCCAATTACTTTAGTATTATTTCGGATTCATTAAAAGATAATTATGAACTTGAAAGATTAGAATTTATACCTCGTTATTTGATGGTTCTTATCCATTACTTTCATTTGCCCTTCTATCTGTGGTTTATTTTAATGGCATTCTTTCAGTTAGTATTTATGTTTCTTTTAGGTCATAGAATTAATTACAGATTATTACCATGGATATTCATTCTTTATTTTTATTGTTTATTCCCTTTGTCTTTAATTATTATAAGACAATTGGTCGCACTTACTATTGTGTCGTATGCATATACTTTTATTAAACCTAAAGATATACTACATTATTTGTTGTTAATTGTTTTAGCATATGGTTTTCATAGAACTTCTTTGTTGTGTATCCCTTTATATTGGGTGGCACCTAGATTGAATTTTTGTAACATTGGGGCACAACTAGTAATCGTAACAGTTTTTCTAATAGTAGGAAACAGGCCGGTTGAGTTACTTTGGTCTCTTGTACCTGTTGATATCACGACATTTAGATATGCAGGTTATTTAGGAAGAGAATATGAATATGGAACCAATTCAGGATTGGGTGTTTTATTTAATTATATCCGATATTTTATCATAATCTTATACTCAAACAAATTGAAAAGGAAATATGAGGAGTATGGCTTCTCTGTGTTTTATTCTATATTGTTCGTTCATATATGTTTGTATTATGCTGTTAAAGATGATTTGCCTTTATCAAGGGCGATGATGTATTTTTCTGTTGCTGAGATTCTTGTAACTTGCTTTTTATTACATTATTTGTCAAGAAGTAAGAAGAATCTGGATAAGATTTCACTTGTTACTGTGTGTGTTATTATTGTTCTTACAATGTGTTATACTGCGTATACTGGTCCTGATTGGCAATTTGTATGGGCTGTTCAAATTCCGTATATTCAATGAAAATTTCGGTTATTATACCTTCATATAGACCTGAAGCATATATTTGGGAATGTTTAGACTCATTAGTATCACAATCAATTAGTAAAAAAGAATACGAAATAATAATTGTTTTAAATGGCTGCTATCAACCATATTATTGTGATATTAATAATTATATAAGTAATCATCCTGATAATAATTGGAAACTTATCCAAACAGACAAGGGAGGGGTAAGTAACGCAAGAAACTTAGGGATACAAGAAGCAAAAGGGGATTATATTTCTTTTATAGATGATGATGATTTTGTAAGTACTCATTATTTGGAGGAGCTGTTTGCAAAGGCAAGTGAAAACATTGTGTCTTTATGTTATCCTTTAGCTTTCAATGA
>Ga0310690_10003629_pt1 | contig 22873 bp, 28 predicted proteins | sample AusTroGonzalo_MG_2_FD_207661 | JGI IMG/M metagenome (GOLD analysis project Ga0310690, IMG submission 207661) | Bovine rumen microbial communities from tropical cattle in Woodstock, Queensland, Australia - Gonzalo_04 (v2) (version 2) | ecosystem: Host-associated > Mammals > Digestive system >... | reverse complement strand
AAAGCAAGAGAAATGGGAGCATAGTAGAGCCTATTATGAAGGAGATGGAAGTGAAACCTTAAACCTATGAGCAATCTACTAAAACTTGCAATTCCTTTGTTGAACTCTGATATTAAATTGTCAGATATAGATTCAACAACAGGTTTTGTGGGTGCATATTTTGAAGACATTAACAAACCATATTTAACGGATCATATGTTCTTGATGTATGACGATGCTGTTAAAGGTAATAATGTAGCCAAACGGTTTTACAAATTAAGTAAACTTAATAGTTGTTATGGCAAGCGTATTGTTACTATAAAAGGTAAATTATATACTGTGTATATATTTACTATTAACAGCACCATCAAACGACTAAGAGACGGTAATATAATGTTATCTGTAGACCAGAAACAGCGTATACTAGATTTTTGGGACCATAAAGATCCGTGGATAACAAATAACGTACTTCTTGGAACAATGTACGAACATCCAGAACCTCAGGTACTTCCTGAAGAAGATTATGTACCTGAGTGGCCTGGAGACGAAGAAGGGGAAGCGCTCTTTTAGAGTGCCTCCCCTTTATTCGTTTTATTGGTTAAATACAACAATCTACAAGATAGCTAAAGTTCAATAAGCGAATCCTGAAGATTTCTTTTTCTTCTTCTTAGAATCTTTCTTCTCTCCTCCATGTTTACCAAGTCCTTGTTGTTCGTTCCATTCTGATTGTGATGGAACAATAGCACTTGTAGGAGTAAGCTTTCTATAGTAGTTAAATGTAGACTTAATACCGTCTGTATGCCATTGTCTTACTAAGTTATCGAAACCAAACGCAGATGTTAATTTTAGCACATCACGAGTTCTTCGAGTCATATGCTTGTAACCACCAGTTTTAATTTCGTCTCCTCCATGTTGACTGAACATATCCATACTTAAATCCCAAATACTACAAACGTCGTCAAGATAAGATTTTGCTGTTGATGGCGAAGTAAATAGTTCGAGTACGGTAGGCGGCCACCACGCGGTAAGACGTTCTGTAAATCCTCTTGTTGACAACAATGCTAACTTCCATCTAAGGAAATCAAAGAATTTTTTATCGGCGTTGTCAAAATCAAAAGTAAGGAACTTCTCCTCTGTCCATGGCATTAAACCAGCTATATTGACGAGCCATACAGGATCTTTGTCATCGTCATAGTCATTACTTCTTGCAAAACCTACACTCCATAACATTAAGAACGCCAACGCAGTAATAGTACCGAGCTCAGTAAGACATCTTTTTACAGCATATGATTGAGATTCCGTAAGTTTCTCTGCCATTCCGCTTCTGAACAACATCTTATAGTTTGATGCCAATTTATACATTCCTCTACAGAAGTCTTTAAATACAGCACCTTCAAATTCTCCTGTTTCTAAATTTACAAGACCCAAGTCATCACGTTTGTACTCAGATGTCCATCCTATATGATGATCTCCATCTTCAGTAACGTAATCACCGCCAGTCTTAAATTTATCCCAGTAAGTATTAATGTAGAAGTTACGCATCAGAGTTACAAACGAACCAAATACATTCTACTGCATTTTAGCCTTTTCTGTCATTGGGATGATACCATTATAAATAGCTGTCCTATCTCTTAATCTACCTGCTATCTAGTCTTCAAGTTTCTTTGTTATAATATCCTTATATTGATCTTTCCTAACAAATAAACCATCCTTCTATTCGTAAGCATCCCATAACGTGGTTTTAGACTTTTTCCATAATTTTACAGCTTCCTTCTCAGTATAACCCACAGAGGTAAATATATTTATAGCATCTGTCTTAGACATAAACTGTTGTTTACCTGTTGTAGGATTAGTAAGAAGTTTATAATGGTTATAAGTAGCTGTAAGCATCATAGAATTAATCATATAATCAGCAAGAGTATAACCTCCCATGAGAAGATGGTCATGTACAAATCTATCGAGCTTAAATTTATCTGTTGAAGAGAATATTTCAGAGTTACTTCTACTCAATTGATTAAATTGCATAGCAGCAACAAGTTTATCTTCCACTACAGGATTACCTAGATTTGTTAACATCTTACCAGTATGTGCTATACAATAAGCAAATGCTTTGCGCATATCCGCAGCAGTAATATATTTACCGCCCATTGCATCTGCAAACATTGAACATAACGCGTCTAAGTAACCAACTTCAATAGTAGTAAAGTTGACACCAAGCATAGCAACGGCTGCAAGATTTCTAACGGTCTTAGTAGCTTGTATGGTACGCTGTTTAGAAGGTGTTATCTTCTCTTCACTATTAAAGCCAAATGATGTCTCTTTACCATAATAACGCTGGTCAAGAAGATTCTCGATCTTTCTGTATTGATCGTTCATCTTATTACCGCTCTTCGCTTGCGAAGGATCTACTGCATATTTGATAAGCTCCAATGTAGGAAGGTTCTGAGACTTATTGGCGTAATTACATGCCATATCGAAATATGCTATCACAGAACCCATTACATCTGTAGTCTGTACCGCAGGATTTGGAAGTTTCTCAACAAATCTTATAGGTATATTATTAACTACAGATCCATCAGGTCTTCTAGCCAAATCCATATTTGTAGTAACATCTACATCTGTTTCGGAGTATTTAACGCCGAACTTCCTAAATGGATATTTAAGAGCAGTTTCCCACTCCTTAGCTCTAAGTGTATTGGCTAACACAGCCATTGTACGACCACTAATTTGAGGAAGTCTTCCATCTCTATAGAGAGACTTATTAGGAATCTTCTCATTAGCCTCGTCCATAGTATCTGTAAGAGCTTTTAAGAATGTCTTCTCATCATCCGTAAGTTTATCGAACGCCCCATTCTTATATATCTCTTTCTTAACCTGTATAGATTTACCATTCTTAACGAACTGATCATTTACAAAGGGTGAACTCTCATCTAATTCAGAATACTCACTACCAGGAAGAGACTCGATGCACGATATTTCTTCTCCATTTATCTTAACAGTCCAATCTTTTGGTGTAAGATACTGGAATGCTTTAAGATATCTAATCTTACCTTTCTCATCTTTATACGTGAACAATTCATTGAACACATTATTAAGATTTGTATTAGATACAGCAGCAGATTTCCACTAATTTATAAGAGTAAATAAGAACGAGGAATCATCCGTATCACTGATAGGAACATAAAGCATAGCGGCTACATCTGAGAAACCAAGATTCTCTATTTCTCCAGGAGTACCTGTAACACCAGAAGCACGTAATCTACGCTTCTCGTCCGCCATTTCTTGTTCTATGCGCTGTAACTCTTTCCAGCCAGAAGTATCTGTAGTAAGACCAGAACCAAGTTTTGTAAGGTTATGACGACCAGCACCTTCACGTTCTTTAAGAGCATTGATAATCTCAGTATGTCTTCGCTTAAGCTGTTCTAGCTTCTTACTAGTAGCACCTTTACCAACAACTCTATGTAGAGTATCATAGAACTCTGGTGTAAGACGCATTACTGTATTATTACGCTTAAATGCTTCTATCTCATCCTGAGTAGCACCTTGAGCTTGCATATCTGCAATAGCTTTATTAAAGGCTGTCCAGTCTGGTTTATATTTAACCTTATCGGTTATATATTTGTTCCAGTCACTGATTTCATCAGCCATCTTTAAAGCATCTCCAGTCTTAGCTTCTACTCTAAGTATACCGTCTGTGCCTTCTGTAAAAATATAATGACTACCAAGATCTCTCTTTTGTCTACGATACTGGTTAAGTTGACTACGTTCGTTTACAGTAAGCTTTGACAAGTCTACTAATCCAGACTCCATACGACACTTATCAAGAATAAGATCTATCTGGCGCTGTATTCTGTTCTGTGCTTGTAATGTTTTAGGAGATAAGAATCTACGTCTAGATTTATAATAGTCAAGAGTATAGCGTCTATTACACCTACTATCTAACCATTCATCAAGCTTGTCGTTGTACTTATTGTATACGCTATCGTCTTTAGTAAACTCTTCTTCTGGGAATATTGTATGACCATCCTGATCGGCAGTTAAACCAAATTCTGCACGGAGTTTAGCTTCATATTCATCTTTATCCTTATAGAACAATCCTTCGTTTACTTCACGTATAAAATAGCCAGTTGGAAGACCATCTCTATCAAGCTCCATAAAACGCTTTTGCCAGTTGTATGGGCTTACTTGAGATCCAGTAGGACGTATCTTGTTATACATCCTCACAAGTTCGTTACCTTTCTTGAGTACTTCTCTATTAGTATCAAACTCAGCCTCCGACATCATTTTTTCTACTATACGTACAATAGGACTCTTAGATCTAGAAGCCATACCTATAAGTACTTCTCCTGCAGCAAGATCACCATAAGTAGAATCTTGTTCAAACCAACGTTCCATATTATAGATAAACGTCTTCTTGTCTGTTATAACATCTTGTTCGTTTACATAGTCTGTGAGAACTTTACGAACATATGGTTTTACTATATTCTGGTTGTAGTCTTTCTTTATGGAGTCAAGAGTACGAATAAGTTGAGATATATAATGAGCTATATCAAACGCATTTGGATCATTAGCTACTTTATATTCGTTGTACTTATTTATAGCAGAATTCTTATCTGAGAACAGCTCATATATAGTTCCCAATAAGCTGTCATAGTGGCCAATAAGGTCTTGCTGAATAAAGTTGATCTCTTGAGGATTCCAAGAATCCATAGATGGACTTGACAAGAACTCGTGGTCTATGTGATGTCTGGTTTCTCCAATTTCTTGGTTTGCAAAGATAGTGAAATCTCTTATAATTTCGTACACATCTTCTACAGAATCTTGATCTTTCCCATCTATAATTTCAAGTCTACTCTTAAGATCTGCAATAAGCTTAGGATCTTGTGCTGTTCTAGACTGTTGAGAACGTAATCTAGTCTTAGTACCTTGATAAATATCAGATAGCACTGTCTTATCCTTCTCTGATAACAGATCCGATGTTGAGAAATCTCCATCAAGTCTATCAAGAAGTCTAGAGGTATCATCTGCTATTTCAAGATCTTCAGATAACATAAATGCAGCATCGACACCTTTAAGAATATCTTCTTTTTGTTGGTCTGTAAACGTATGTACACCAAATATTTGATGTATAAGACTATTTAACTGCTGCCAGAAATTTCTAAACCAGTCGGCTATAGAAGTATCTCTAGACTCAACGGGTTCTCTAGTCATACGATCTACAAGAGCGTCTTCGGCGGCTTTGGCATCTCTACTATTATTACTTACTACTTCTAGTGCAGATTGTATTAATGGAGACATCCAGAACATTCTGACATAATCTCTAGCAAGCCCTTTATCAAGAGTAGTAAGATCGCCATCGTAAATAGCGTTGTAGAGCACATTTGCGGCGCTTGTAGCGCTTTGTACGGCTCCAACCTATTGATATTTACCTCTATTGATATTCTCAAGACTGTAGGCCTTAAAAGTGGCTTCCTGGAGGCTATTTATAAAGTGTTCCAACATAAGCTTCTTCTGAGACGTTTCTGTACTCTCAAAGAAGCCTTTTGTGTTCATAGTAAGACCAAAAGTTTGTGCTAATATAAGCTGATGTTGTTGTATAATCTGATTAGATCTAGATGTATCAAACTATTGCCTAGCACTAACGAGTACTCTGGACTCATCTTGAGCGGTGGCTCTAGGATTGCTTTGTCTGTACTAATCTAATACATTTCTAATGTATTGTTGGCGTTCAGTGTTTAACTGTACTCCAATGTCGTACATCTATTGTGTTATAGAAGTAGCTTGAGAAACATGCTACATATTTTCTTGCATATAACTACTATCTACTTCTGTAAACTCAATTCCCTAAGTATTCAATATATCTACTATAGATTGTAATGATGATATTACAGTGGATAAATCTTCGTTCTTTACAAGAATTTTGTCACCATTAATCAGCTCTTTTATTTTATTAATCCACTCGATAATGGCTCCAATAATACCTTTAAATCTTCTAGCATGTTCTTTCCTCTAGAATTCATCTATAGATAACATGCGACCGACAGTATTGTTAGCATATAATCTTGAGACAGCTTGCGTAACAATCTCTTGATTTATCACATCTTCTGATTTTCCATCATATGCCTGTTTTATATATGATACGAGACCTTTATCTTTTTTGGCTTCGTTTAACAATGTGTCAAACAGATCTTTATCTGTTGCATAAATACAAGCAATAAGAGGATGTAGACATTCCTCAACAATATCCTACGCATCTACAGATTTTAGCTATCTGTTCATTATAGGAGCGTAATGGATGGTATTTGTGTATTTATCGTAATATGCATTTCCTGGGAGTAACGTAAGATCTTCTTTTACTTTTATATCAATGTTTGGAAATATTTTATTGATACTATCTACAAGCATACTTACTTGTGTAAAAACATTCTCCCCTTGTAATCTACGAATCGCTTTATCTTTTTGAATAGAATCTCCTGTGAAATGAAACTGTGAAAAATCTAACTAATTACCCTTATTTACAGCGATACCAACTACGTCAAATTGTTCTTCAAGTTCTTTTACTCTTTGTTGAACACGATTATAGGAATTTATATACTTTACTTCGTTTTTTATATACTAACCTATCCTCTATAATACTTGCTGTTTATTTATATGATGATATATATTATTACCGTCAGTAAACGAGCCGTCATTATTTATTGACTTTATTTGATTTGGATTCTTAACCGCATAATCATTTTCATGGTCTGTTTCATAAACGTCTACTCCTATCACACCATCAACAGTTCCATTTCCTAATGTCCTATCCACACTAAATGCATATCCAACAAAAGCCGTATGCATCTAAAAAACATCATTTTCAAAAAAATCATAGTACATCTCATCGAATTCAAAACTTTCGAATTCCGGATGATTTTTCTTCATGATTTCTATTGTATCTTTTGAAAATGGATTTTTTATGTTCAAAAACACAGGAATAGCAGTTCCTCTAATTTCTGCATACTATTTGCTGTTAGAAAAGAAAAACGCTTTATCTAATTCTGGATTTACTTCTTTATACAATACGCTTCTGGAAGGTCTTTTTGCGAATTCTTTTTTGAATTCATCAAAGATAGCATGAGTGCCGTGCCATACTACCAAAGGTTCACCATTTTTGTCTACAACCTTGGATACTTCGTCTACACGATTCCCCTCTTCATCATACACCGCATTAGCTCCAATCCAATCTCCAAACCAATCCATAAACGGTTTGCCGTAAGTATTAGCCTTTGCTCGTATTGCCTTGATTCTATCTCCACCAAAGTTCTACAATAGATCTTCAAAGAGCTTAGACTAGGCCCCATTGGGGGCCTTATCTATAGCATTTCCATTGTTAAGCGACCATATAGCATATGCCGCCTTCTCACTTGTTGCTTCTACTAGTTCATTAAACTCCCTAGCAACGTCGGGATTACTTAAATTTGGACATATCATATCGCTTAACTTTTACAATGTTTCATAGCATCATCAGAGAATTGTGAATCATCAAATCCTTTCTCTTTACGTTCGCGTATTTCTCTATCAGTAATACCAGTCTTTTGTTCTTGTTCTTTATTCCAAGCTCTGTTGAGACCTTCAATAATAGCAGAATATTCGGGTTCTGTTCTCTTGAACGCATTGATATGATCTGCTACAGTAGCGGCCTGATAAGTCTTCTCAAGAACTTCCTCATTTATAGAATATTCAGGAGCGTTTAGATTATCGCTTCTACCATACTCAGTTATCATAAATCCTCCAGTAACTTGATTACCCTTCTGATTAACCTTTATATATACTGGATATTCAATACCGTTTTTACCAATAGCAATTCTATGTAACTTATATACAGTGAATCTGCGCTGACTATTATCAGCCATCCTGTCAGAACGTCTAGGTATCTTAATGTATCTGGGAGCTGTAGAAGGATCTATAGTAGTCTCGAGAGCACCATCCTTCATATGAAGTGCAGCAAGAATAGTCGGGAATCCGAGTCTCTTATTATCCCTCTTAGTATAATACTTCATGAAGTTAGAAATCTTAGTCTTTCTATCTTCAAGATAATAAGTAGGAACAAGTTCGTTGTCATACCAGTTATTCAGAAGAACATCATCAATGTCTATATCAGTATCAAACCCTATGGAATATTCTGCAAGCTTGTCGTGTATAAACTGACCATAACCAGACTCTTCTCTCCATGATACCGGTACATATTTGAACATCTTGGTAAATCCGCCTCTATCGCCAGAAGTAATAAATGCATACACTATAAGATCTCTAGCAAACTCACGTATTGCCTTTTGAGCTTCCGGATGTTCAGAATCAGTATACTGAAGAAGTTCTTCCCAACCATCAATAATATAGTTAGCAGTATTACCACTGTCTTCTACAAAGTTGAACAGTTTTATGAACTTAGATGTTTCATATGTATCTGGTTGTTCTCCAGGCACAAATCCTCTCTTGTACTCTGTAGTAGTCCCAGGTACTATCATTTGAAGCAACCTGTTAGTAATATCACCAGATTCTGATCTAAGTTTAGCAAATCTAGGATCTGTAGCAATAGCTGTCTATAATCTCATGAATCTGTCGTAGATAGTATTTTTGCCACCTTTGATAAGAATCTTTCCGTACATTGGAGGAAGTTGCTTATCTACAGCTATTCTATTAGTAGCAGGATCTGCAGCTGTCACATTCAGCGATACTTGATACTGGTTACCACCCTGTCCTTTGTATATAAGCCAAGCAACACCACCATTACAATAAGAACGTAAGTTATGTATAGGTTTGCCATCAAGTTCAATGACAGTACCATTCTGAGATACTTTAAAGTCCATATATTCTTGACTCTCACTCACAAGATCGTGCAGGTAATTAGGATTGTCGCTAATAGTAGGAACATAAGTGTCTACGAAGAACTGCGATTTAACAGCAGCGCTAAGAGCGTTTACTATTTTTGTTACCAACGGAACCGAAAGAGATTCTTCTCTACCAATCGCCTTAAGAATCTTATCCACAGTACCTTGGAATGCTGGAGTACTCTGTATAAACTGACTCTATAAGATAGACCTTGTACTTCCAATTGCATTCTCAGTTTTGGTAGCGATATAAGAATCGTTCTACATAGCATCAAGACCTACAGGTTCAAATAAACTTTCTTCTCTAGTAGTATCAAACGTCTTACTGTAGCCTTTTTGATAGATCATCTGCTCTACAACACTCTTACCATGCTTCTTAGTATCAATCTTACTGTACTTAACAAGATTAGATAACGCTGTAGCATATCTATCGAACTGTAAGTATGCAAGGTATACCAATAACTGTTGATTCTTATCTACTGTGTTAGACTTAGCAGATGTAATAAGCTCGTCTCCCTAGAACATTGCTGCGATATCCAGATTTATCTCAGATCTAAGTTTAGCATTCTTGTTACCACCTTCCTTTATAGCTCTGATCTTGTTAACAGCGTCTTCTCCAAGCTCTTCGAAGTACTTCTCAGCGAATTCGTCGATAGCCTCTTGTTGTAGCTTATATTTACCCTTATGAGGATCAGCCATATACAATGCACCAGCATTAATATACGCTTTAGCAAGTTCCTTCATAATGGGCTGTGATGTAAAGTAGAATGTCTTCTTACCCATTCCTGTACGTACAAGCAAGTTAACCAGGTTATACGTAAATGGATTTACATTCAGCCTACTAATATAAGGATCTTTAGCAATATCCACGTGAGCATTGATAAGAGCAGATATCCAAGACATTATAGACTCGCCATCTTTGTCTTCCTTACCATCAAGGCTTTCAAGGCCTAACGCAGACATTATGCCAGAATCAACATGCTTAAATCTAACGTGATACATCATGGTAAGTATATGGTTATTGTTGTTCAAAGCAAATGGACCAATACCGATCTTACCTGTAATGTAATCATTCTTAGATTCTGTCTATGTACTCAAAGAATAGAACTGATAAGGCTCTTCCATAGATACCGGCTTATCTTTCTCTATGTCTTTTATGATATCCTTCAACAGCTATGTATCGTTATCGATAGATCTATGTAAGATATTAGTAGTGCGTTGACGTTTATCTGTGTGAGATCTCCAGTCAAGAAGTATAGCAAGATAATCTTTAATAAGCTTATTCTGATAATACGCAGAAGACTTCTCATCAAATACGTCCGATACTGTTTGATGGAACTTTCCATCCTCTCCTTCTTCTCTACTTACAGAATATTGTACAGATGATAAGAAGAGTTTATCAATATCGAAGTCAGAACCAGTAATTTTAGTAAACTCAGCAGGTAGTATAATAGTATCATTCACCACAGGTATTATATCTACACAACGTAGTGCGTGTATAGAAGACTGGGCCTGCGTAGGAATACGATAACCAATTATATTAGCTGTAGCATTTGGACCTATAATACCGCGATTCATGAGCCACTGGCGTGTCTCGTCAAACGACATTTCACGTGTTCTTATCTTACGCTTATAAACAGGTTTTCCGTCTTTGTCTACCATTGGGTTACCGTCCTTATCGTACTTCTATTTGTAGACAGGCTTGCCGTCCTTTGTCACAACGTTACCATTCTTATCTCTCTCAGGTACAAGATCCCATATGAGATTTCTGTTCTTATCTCTAATAGGTACTACAGGTAGAACTCCTTTGAACATCTTCTTAATAAAGTCGAAGCTAAGAACACAGTCCATAGATCCTTCTTCGTTGACCATCTGCAATCTCTTGCCGCCATTGATATCTTGTGGAAGATCTGAATCGTCTAGGATAGAAGATCTCTCAAACAACGAAGACCCCTCCATGTTCCATACAGATCTCTGGATAAATGCTGCACCAGGAGTTTCTATGTCTACCACTTTCTTGTTGATAGAAGAAATAAGTACGCTCTCAAGCCAATTAGAATTAGAAATAGCATTTAACGGCAAACGCATATGTTTGGTAACTTTACCGTCAGCATCTACTTGTTCTACTATTTCAAGACCATCTATAATATTTCTATCTGGGTCTTTGGTCATCATCATGTTGCGTACTTCCTTTGCAAATTTCTCTTCGTCGAGAATTCTGGCTGGAGAGTTATCAGGTATCTCGTTACCGTCCTTATCTACAAGGTTGCCGTCTTTATTAGTCTTAAAGAATCTAGTGACGATGTTATGAAGTCCTCTATCAGATAGAGTGTTTATGGCGTTCATAATATCATTTCTAAGCTCTTCTCCACTCAAGGTACTACCGTCCTGCATATGATAATCACGACCATCAAACAGGCTAGACATTACAACCTTTGTCATCTGAGTACCCATACTCATCATATTCTCCTCTTTTGGATCTGTGTTGAGCTACTTTCTCAGATATAAGAATTTCTGTTCGTATGTATTAAACTAGAATCCTTCGTTGAATGTAGGTTTACCAAGTGACGCTTGAGATTCATTTGCATCCTGTGGATAAGAAGACCAATCTATCGACTTAGAACCTTGACTACCAACTTTAACTGCAGAGTTGACCATCAACATGTCTATTCCCTGTTGCATCATTTTATTGTATACGTTCTACATCTTACCTGTAGCCATACACTTAAACAATGGGAACAGAGCCATCTTGTTATAATAAGTAATCTAAGTACCTGTTTGAGCATGCTTACGTCTACCAAACGCGGTATACTTCTGAGATCCTATTACAGCAGTAACAACCTGTTGATACGCTTGATATTTCTGCATCAATGTAGCGGTATTGCCATTTCTAAGTATATCAAAGGCTTTGGCTATTTCTGTACTGTAATTACCGTTCATACGTAATAGCATCTCTGCCATCACGTCTGTGATATATGCACTACCATCAGCTACATCGATACCGTCCTCTATCTTTCCATCTTTATATTTCAAACGATAACTATCAGTGGCTTGCTTAGCCTTGCGTTCAGATATAGCGAGAGTCTTTTCGTCAAGAAGTTTCTTAAGGTCTTCAAGATCTACAGAATCTATCATGTCAGATACTTCCTTACGAATCTATTGTTCATCTCGTTTAGGATCTGCATTCTGTATCCAATCATAATCTTCTTGAGACAACTCTTCTTCGTTATTTAGAGCAGCAATCAAAGTATTGTATTTAGTTCTATACTCACGAAGTCTACGCTGTTCTTCTTTGTTGTATGCAGCAGTAGAAATCTCTCCATAGTACATATTCTCTTGAATATCTGCTATTTGAGGAGATTCTATCAGTTCATTGTCTACTTCAGCACATACATAAGTACCTTTGAAGTTACCATCTTCGTCAAGGTATTTGACAGGAACGTCTTTAAGTTCTGTGAAGTTATTATTACCAGTAGATACGATACCTCCGAGACGTTTCAACTCGTCTACAGTACGATCTTTTAGAGCACCTGTCTTGTTGTCATACTTCCACCCATAGAATGCTGGATTACCAGAGAACACACGCTCAATCTCTTGGCCTGACATGATAGCTTTATTGGATATATCGTTGAGGTATATCATAACAGCTAGAGACTTGTATTTAGCTGTAGCGATAGCGTCTATAGGTTCTCCGTTCTTAAGTATAATAGACTTGTAGATAATATCAATAGCCTGGTTATTTAAACCTACATTTTCATAATCTCCAAATATATTACCACTATTGTCTATTCTACGAATAAGTCCAAGCTCTGTACAAGTTTGAAGTTCTTTCAATAATCTCTTATGAAGAAGTCTAGCGATAAGTGCTTGTTGTATTTCTTTAGGTTGACTGAAGAAATATTTTTCAGCTTGCTCTATATTCTGTTTCCTAGTCTTCTTATTATTATTAAACGAGATAAACTTTTCTCCATTTACAACATTCTGACCACTATCATCTTTACCGTATGTATTGACCCATACTCCAAGAAGAGAACTAAATTTAGCACCTTGTTCATCTTTGTAGTAATTGGCTACTTCTTCTCCCTTAGTGCCGTTCTTCTCCATCTCTTCGATGTCTCTGTCAGCCTTCTTGATGGCTTCATATTCGGAATAGGCGTAAGAGATAAACTGATCAATAACATCTTCTCTCTGTGACAACACGTTGTCTAGCTGAGACATTGGATCTGGGGCTATTACGAACTGATCACCAAGAGCTTCAGCTGCCATAGGAACAGTATTACCATTATCATCTACAGTATCAGAATAATCAAGTCCTGGAAGCTTTATACCGTCTATATATAACCATGTTTTCTTATCAGACAAAGTAGGCATTATAATACCACCCTGCTCAAGAATAGTAGCTTTAGATACATAATCTTCTCTCTTACTTATTTCAAAGTAATCTGAACCATAATCACCACGTTTATCCGTCTTAAATCCAACAAAGTTTCTAAGAGTGATAAACGCGTCGGGATTTCTAGTAATCTCTTTAAGGATTACAGAACCATGTACAGGCTTTTCTCCTGTGACATCTTCTTCTCCTTCAAAATAAGCAAATGGGTCTTCTAATAATTCATCTAATTCAGCAGAACGTTTGTTTATCATTCTAGCTACATCAGAAGCATAGTTATTATCGGATATTTCGTAGAACTTATTATTGTCTGTAGCAAGCACAGTGAGCTGATCATGAGAATGTCTATATTGATACTTCCAATTAGCAAGTTCTCTCACAAACGCAAGTTTCGCATAAGCGTTCTGTAGATCTACAACCTTATTCTTAATTCTTACTTGCTTCTACAGATTTCCACCTGGAGCAACGTCTCTTAAGAACTGTAAGAACGAAGTCATAGAATCAGACTTAGCCGTAGATGTGAACATCTTAGCGAGTGCTTCATAGTCGTTGGAACCATACTTATTTCTAAGCATGTAATTAAACTCATCCGCACTCATCTGTATACCGAGCATATTAAACATCTCTACAATCTTATCCTTTACAACCTCAAGCTGTTGAGGATTCTTAGGATTGTTATAGTATGCCGGTTTACCGTTTACCTTCAACTTCAAGAACATGTTCTGTTCTCCACCAACTACAGCATTAATGAGCCACTCTTTTATACCTACATCATTGTATGCAGAACCATTCTCAGCAGTTCTTACTTCAGCGCCATGCGAGAGAGTATCTGCCATTCTAGCAAAACTATACTCTATTCCTTTGAATGCCTTATTGAACTGTAAACTACCGTCTGATGATACTTTTATAATAGGAGTACCTCCGTTGACGAGCATTTGGTTCCACTAAGTAGGATAGAATGTAGCATTATAATCAGCATCGGTAGTCTGGATAGTAATTCTATGCATCCCATTGCCGTTGTTGGTAGTAATAGATCTAGCAATATCAAAATTATGCTTATTAGACCTAATTACATTCATCAACTGTACAAGCAATGCTTCTTGATCAGAGTTTCTAGTAACAACCCCGTCTTGTATAGTATATGCGCTACTTTCTATTCTTGTTATAGCGGTATGTAAACGTCTATACAAAGGATCTTCCTTTGCGAAGTACTCAAGTCTTGCCTTAAGCTCAGACATTGTATCTACGTCATGGAATAGATTCAAAAACTCATTGAATACGGCATGTACAGGAGCAAACTAAGGAAGACCAAACTCATTGAGAGCAAGTACTTCTTTCTGTATTACTTGTGGTTTTCCTGTTTCATCCCTGGTTGTTACTTTCTCATACTTGGTATCAGGTATAGTGGCAAAGAAAAATCTAACTCTACTAGATGTCTTACTAAATCTACTAAACTCATAAGAACTTCTTGTGTGTTCACCAATACTTGCGTTTGTTACATCGTCAGACTGAGCGTCTTCTATAGATTGCTCTTCATATTCTTTAACAAAGTCTGTAGCAAGTGCTGATATATCGTTGGCGATATCATCTCTAAGAACATCCTTATCAAAGTTGTCATATATCTCTTTCATCGCAAGCTGGCCTACGGTGGGAATCTCTGTAGTCTCACCGAAAATGTCAATACCTTTCTTCTTAAGAGCCTCAACTCCAGCTAAGAACGTTTCCTTATCTATGTGCTTACCAATCTCTTGGATATTTCTACCAGAAGAATCGACATTCTGTCCCTGTAATATACAGAACATCACATTCTGACGTAGAGCGTCATACATTGGTCTATTTACGATATGCTCAAATTGTATACCATGTACTTCACAGTACAACTCATTGTATAATCTGTTGAATCTGTCAATAGCAGTCTTAGATGGTTTTGCTGTCCTATATTCGCCCTTATTTACTTTAATGAAGGTTCTATAGAGCTCTCTATCACTAAAGTGCCACAGCATCGATACCCAATCGTGTATTCTGTTGTATATCTTAGTTAAGAACGGTATCTTCAGATCAGTCATATGATGATTCATATGATTCATATAATGATCTGCAGCATACTCAGCAACTTGTCTAAATGATTCTTTTATCTCATTGCCGTTAGTATCATACAATTCAAGACCTAATCTACTTGCTATCTTACTATAGATCTTATCTCTCTCGTGAGATGGCATCAATAGCTCAAAAATTCTATGGAATGCTTCGTGGTATTCTACACCAGGCCAACCCATACTAGAAAGTACAATAGCGTCGGCCTTACAGTTACCTACAACATGAGCTGTACCACTAGCTACCTTTAAGAATGTTTGATGGAATTCAATAGGTACGTTCTCATCCAGTATCTCTGCAAGATGTTTACGAGCCTTTTCTTCGCTAAGAGGTTTCTTAGGAGTCTTGCCATCAGAGATCTTAAACAGATCGTCAATAGCGCTAGAATCAATAATAGTTTCTACTTCTCCTATCTGAGGAACTTCTTGTACTCCATTAGGAGATACTGTTACTTGTTCTCCAGTATCTATTTGACACTCCTTGATCTCTACATTAGCACTACCCATACCAGCATATTGTGTACGTAGCATACCGTGTTTGAGATAATAAGCGAAACCATTTACACCTTGTCTTCTCACGCCAGATTTAGCTACAGTAGTCTTAAAGTCTTCAAGATCAAACTTGATCGTATCTGTTATATCGAGACTTGTAATAGCACCATTCTAATCTATAAAGAACTGTTTGATGCCTCCAAACGGAAGTGGAGATACCTATGTTGCAGAGAATGTTCCAAGTCTACTTGCAAGTACGTCATGACGTTCTGCAATAGACATTGTGGAAAGCACTTTCGTAAACTCTGTTATACCTTCATTAGTAGACAAATCAAATCTACCTCTACCTATACTACCTTGTGCAAGATCCATGCGCTTCATCACATATACAACCATAGGATTATTCGGATCTCTTATAATAGAGTCGGCGTTTCCTAATTGTTGAGGATCGTCTACTAATGGAAGTAGTATATTAATGATCTATCTAGGAGTAGCATGCAAGTTATACATTTTGCCGTTTATTTCCTTGTAGAACGGCTTATCTAACTGAGTAGGATTTTTAAGAGCTTCTATAATGAAGTTTATATCATTTCCAGTAAGCTTGACGCGGTCTATTGCTACATATACATGAGAATTCTTTCTTTCATTCTTGGGAGTAGGCTTCTTGTATATCAGAGTACCTGCTTGGGAAGCCATCCTAACGTTAGACCACTGTCCAATAGGCTTTCTCTGAGTTTCATTACCGTCGAATGTAACTATCTGTCCGTTCAAATCTACAAAACCAAGAGCACCATATGCAGCAGAGAACTCAATATCATAGATATCTTGACCAGCAAATAAGTCTGTATCTGTAACATTCTTGTAAGCCAGATTACCTTGAGCATCTACATTTAATATAATACGGCCATTGGTACGAGTCATCGTAGCCTTAACAGGCACAATTTTTGCACCAGGATGCTATTCCTGTATTCTAGCGATATCGTCGTGAAGTTTCTTACTATTAGGAATCCACGTATTATTGTATTTAGTGTCAATAGGTACTCTTTGCCACACATGTCCTTCAAACTCAATGTCAGCATAGATATCATCTCCTTCTACGTATAAGCTTATATCAGCGTCATCTATAAAGTTAGGAGCCATTGTAGCTCTACTGAGTTCAGGATCACTGTTTACACGTCTATAATTAAGATTTGAGCGTGTTGTATTACCTGCGCTATCTCTCTTATTAGGAGCTTCCACGAAGCCTACAGCAGGTCCTACATTGGACTCTGGCTCTCTCTTCTTCTGCTGGTCTCGCTTAGACTCATTTTCAGCCTGCTGAGCGGCTTTTGAGCGAGCCTGCTTATAATCTGCCCGAAGATCCTGTAAAAACGCGTCAAAACGGCTTAAAATGCCCTCTACGGCCTCAATTTGGGCATGCAGAACATCTAGGTCTTTTGAGTTGTTCTCATATAAGACATTTTCTGCCTCTAATAACACATTTCTAGCCTCTGCAATGAAGTCTGAATATAAGAGTTTTCCTTGATCAGAAAGTTCATTAAATACTTCATCAGATATCTTCTCGATGATGTTGTCTATCTTATATTGAAGATGGCCTATGTCATTATGTAATTCTTCTTGTGCTTTACTAATGACTTGATCGTCTCTGGTTTCTACACCATCAAGAATACTCATCATCTTACTGCTGAGCATGAGAGGCATTCTTTCCTCCATATCTATTCTTACGATACCCTTACCAGGCTCTGTAAACTCGTAATCATAAGACACCTTGAATGGTAAGATCTCAATAGAAGCTACATCAAAACCGTTAGTTTTGAGCATTTCTGCATAAGCAGTCTGCTGATTGCTATAGTCTTCATATGCAGATATCTGCTGACCATATGCCTGATTTGGAAGGCCAAAGAACGGTTTTGTCTTATTGGATATTACAGCTCTACCGTTCTTCCATTGAAGGTCTATATTCTTATGGCCATCGTCTTTGATTGCCTTAAGAATACGTTTTGCTTTTCGACTCTTCTCTTCTGTACCATCTGCAGCATAGAAATCTTTCTCCTCTAATACCTTAAGATCATTGTAATAATCCTAAGTAAGCTGCATGTTTGGGGTATACTGAGAACCGAACGTATATTTAGATGTTTTGAAGTCTATAATATGTATGCGTCCATTCTTGTCTACACCGATCATATCAGTCTAACCAGCAACCCAACCTATATTGTCGAACTAAGCGCGAAGAGTAAACGGAAGCGTAGTAAGTTTCCAACCAATAGTTCTTGTGTAATACTCATAGGTACCTTGCATCTGACGTATCAGAGAAGCAAACGCATCAAAGTTACCTCTATACAACTCATTATATGTACGTCCATCTACGGTCTTCTGATTGAATAGTTGAAGCATTCCCTCTTTAGTCTAAGACATGTTGTATAATACATCAGAACCAAAGAAGTTTCTTGACAGTTCGTCTACTATATTACCAACGAGTACAGAAGAAGACGCTTCTCTATCATTCCACGCTCTAGACAAATTGTACAATACTTTGTCTAATTCTATGGAACTTTCTGCAGTCGGATTAATATAAAATCTATCCCAGTTGTCTTCTAAATACTTCAAATATACTTTTGAATCAGCATCAGGTATCATTGAATATTTAAGGTATTCCTTAAACTATTCTATAGAATTGAGCTCTTTTAGGTTTGATAATACATTGTCTTGAGCTTTTTGTAAGTCCTCATGGACATATGCTTCTGGCTTTACATTATGTACACGTGATGCTCTTACAACCTTACCGTCTTGCTCAATAAAGTAATCCTGGCTAGTAGTATGGTATCCTTCAGGATCATTCTTTACTACAGATTTATCTTCGTAGTACCTACGTTCTATTTCTCCAATCACAGCGTCTTGAGGATCCTCCTGTGGAGCCTCTGGTTCTTCTGGAACAATTGGAGTCGGGGGTACTGGAGGATTAACAGGGGTTTCGGGCTCTTCCGCAACATTCTTCTTAGGCTATGGCGGGCTTTGTGTGCCCCAGCCCCCATTAGCCCTAGCAGCTTCAAATAAAGCCCTCTAGCGGCGCTCTAATAGACCTTCTGGCGTCAATGGCAGAGGTTCTCCCTGTATCTTATTCCAAGTATCTCTGAACAACTGTCTGTCATGCTCAGCATTATCCAGTGGAGTAGGAGCAACGCGACCCATTCTGTTCACAGGGTTGTCCACATTGCCTCTATCTTTATACTCCCAAAGATAACCTAAATCATCTACAGTTTCGTTGTCGGCAAGACGTCTATTCATACGGCCTTGCTCGTCATACTTTACCTGTATTTGATTACCTTCAGCATCTGTCACAGGACGCTTTTTACGAAGATCTATTTCTCCGTTATGCCAAGCGTTCTGATCATCGAGATGTTCCGCCCTCAGTTGTTCTTGATATACCTTCTCTACAGCTTCTTCGAACGCATCATCAGCATCTTCGTTTCGCTTTATTTCATCAAGTATATCTTTTGCGTGACCTCCAACAAAGTGAACGTCCCCATTCTCATCTCTCTCTTGTTTTCCAAAGAGATTTTCAAATGATTGTGTAATAGAAGACAGTTCATCTCTCCATTTAAGTTCTTCAAAGTAAGCTTCTCTTAGCTCTTCATGAGCTTCTGTATTATAAGCAAGATGGTTTTCTACATCATCGAGAGTTTTGATATGCTGTTTGATATTTACTCTATTAGATAACGGGGTGCCTGTCTTTTCATCGACACCAGCATCAAATGCAAATTGATGAACAAGAACATCTTCATTCTTCTTTATAAAAGCATCTATTTGCTTATTTAAAGATTTAAGCTGTTCTTTAAGTCCACGTCTCACCTTTGCGTATTTTGTATTCTTCTGAGCCTCAAGACCTGTTTCTATTTGTTGGCGGTATTTTAATAATGCAGCAAGCTAAGCTATCATTTTAGTATAAGCGAAATCGTAAGAACCCTCGCTCATTACTTGATCTGCAAGTTTCTCTAACGGATCTTGTTGATAGCGTACACCTTCTCCAGTTACATCCGGAAGACCTGCCATCTTCTTTTCAGAACCTTCAGGAGCTTGTAAATAATCTAAAATCTCAGCAAGGCTCTCATTTGATACGCCAAGTTTAGCATCCCATTTTTGTTCTGTGGCTTCTCTATTTGATACAGCTTCATTAAGGTTGTCTTGTATTTCAGACCTTCTGTCAAGAGCTGTTGCCACAGTAGCCACAAAGTCGTGGTATTGAGCGTTTGACCTCCAACTAGTAGGATTATTCCAATATCTTACATTAATGCCGTTATTTTGAGCCATCTGTTTTGTAAGAGGGTTCTGAGCAATACTCATCAAACGTTCATATTTCTGTTCAGCCTCATCTATAAGTTCTGGACTTATTGGTTTCTGATGATATATCTGCTCATACTTGTCATTCTGCTCGCGAAGGGAATTGAAAGCTTGTTTTATCTCGTTCTCTCCTGGAGACAGTAATCCTTTACGTAACCAATCTCTATATTGATTACGCTGTGCTGTAGAAGCAAGCTTATTGTTCTATATAGCTTCTACTGCGATGTCAAGCGCTTTATGCTGTTTTATATATGGAGCAATACTCTGAGCTATAGTAACTGTACCTGTTTGACCCCAACCACCAAGCATACCGCCTTTAATCTCTTGAAGGAGGTCTTGGTCTTTGATATTTACAATACCAAGACCATCAAGAGGTATGCCAAGCACATAAGCACCCATAGTCAGTCCATTTACCATATCAGTAAATGCGATGTCCATAGTGTCCATTATTTTAGGATCAGACAAACCTCCTTTAAACTCTTCCGCGTTTACATGCTGTTTACCTTCTTCAATACCTTCGGCAATAGCTGACTTGATCAACTTTCCGCCAATACCCTTCATATATTGTGAATTAAGGCCCTTTTTAGCCGCTTGAGCAGCATCGATTAGTTCTGGCTATAATCTACTAGTACCACGACTCAACATGGTCATACGCTTGCCCAATTGATGCGCTAAAGCTCCTGTATAAGTATCGTCTACCTTACGAACAAGTATGTTACCAAGTTTCTCAGCACCTGTTTTGACAGCTCTACCTGCAGTGGCATTTAATAATCCTCCACCGACACCGACCAGTGGACTAGCCAAAGATCCAGCCTCAAATCCTTTCGCAAAATCTTCTCCTAATTTACTACGCAGCATACTACGTACTCCAGGATTTCTTAATGCAGTTCTCCACGCCTTTGTACCTCTAATATAGGCATTAGCTTTTGCCAATGCTCCAATAGGCACAGCCATAAGCATAGCATCTACTGCGGCATCCCATGTAGTAGCAGCCATATCTTTATTGAACAGGTTTTCAACATCCTTTATGTTTTCTGTAATAGCACGAAGCTTTTTAGGATCGTTAAGCTTTCCAGCAAGAAGATCATCTATATCTTTATCTTCTAACCCCGTTCTATCTTTAATTTTTTCTCTAGCTGCGAGCGCTACTTCAGCATTGTTTTCTGCTACACCTGCACCGCGATCAAACATAAACGATGTACCAGCTCCGGCAGCAATGCCTACAGGCCCTAAAAAGCTACCAAGAATAGCAGATATCATAGCAGGTGCTTGCTTCATATATGAACTAGAAGAACCTCCTATAATACCAGGCATTTTGAACAAATAAGTATCTGGATCAGTAAAAGCAATCTGTGTTCTATCTGCTCTATTCTGGAACCAACTACTTATCTTGTTCTTATGATATTCAGCATCTTTAGCGTTATCTTCGATGACAGCATCCCATCCTTTCTCAAGAGTATCATACTCCTATAGTGCTCTATTAAGCATCTGACGAGTCTCTTGACGGCTACGTTTACCATTACCAAGGTCATAGATGAATCTACGAGCATCGTTCAGTTCGTCATGGGCAGCAGTTGTCTTACCAAATATACTAGTAGCTAAATCACTACCATATATACCATTACCGGCCATTAAGTCATTCCAACCTCTCTTTATACCACCAGTACGTACAGTATCTTCAAGTTGTTTTCTCTGATCCGAGTAATTATTATACTCAACCTAAAGTTTAGTACGTGCTGATTTGAGTTCAGAAGATTGCGATATTAAAGAATTACGCTGTTCTGGCGATAAGTCTGTTCTCTAAAGCTGTTCGTCTATATACTGTATTTGACCATTTGCTTGATCTATTTGATCTGCTAAATCTAGAGATCGTTTATATATATCAATCAATTGTCTATCGTTCAATGCTCTTATTTTATAACCTTCGGCATCTTTAGCCTGAAGTTCATTCATTTCACCAAAGAACGAATTCCATTGATCTTTCAAGAAGTTAGACATACTGTAGTCATTTGGCATTCCAGGTATGTCTTTGTTCTTCACATGAGCATAGGCTCTACCTATGTTCTCTGATAATCCAGCCAACGTGGCATCGGCACTACCGCCTACACCTCCGTATGGGTCAGAAGAAGCTGCTCCAAGTTGTCCAAGTACAGAATTCCTAGATTCTCTTAACGCGTCTTGAATATCCTCAGACTCTTGTGCTTCCTTCTTCTTAGTCTGCTCCCATTCATACTCTTTGGCATTCTCACGCCAATATTCAGCTGCACGAGAATCGATCTTTGATGTTATATCTCGATCGTGCTATTGCATAGCTGCGCCTAAATCCAAAACAGAGCCTAGATTACGCAAGACTGCGTAACCCGGCTCTAGTTCAGGATTATAAGAGTATTTCTGTTTTGCTTGTGTTTTCTTTGTTGGTTTTCGCATAATAGAAATATTATTGTATATTGCTCATTATAGAAGCTGCTTGTCTAGTAGCCCTACGTTTTGTAGCTTCAGTAGTACCTCCAATACGTTTATCAGTTTCTGTATTTACATTAGCCCACGTCTAGCTCCCTTTGGCAAATTTAGATATTATAGGTACATCATACCCTCCATTCGGGTTCTTAGTAATGCCCATCATCTTTAAGGCATTCTCTGTATAACCATCAAGTACTTTTACAACACTTTCGTCAGTAAATGTGGCCGTTTGCTATATTACATCGTAGGCA
>Ga0310690_10003627_pt1 | contig 22879 bp, 15 predicted proteins | sample AusTroGonzalo_MG_2_FD_207661 | JGI IMG/M metagenome (GOLD analysis project Ga0310690, IMG submission 207661) | Bovine rumen microbial communities from tropical cattle in Woodstock, Queensland, Australia - Gonzalo_04 (v2) (version 2) | ecosystem: Host-associated > Mammals > Digestive system >... | reverse complement strand
CATCCAGTTAACGTGATTGCCCCCACCTATTCCGACTTTACCATTGCCACTCCCGACTCGTGCTACCATTGGAACACGGAAACCTATTGTGCTTCGGGTGATTACATGCAAACCCTGCAAGCTGCAAACGGCTGCGACAGTATCGTGACCTTGCATCTTTCCGTCTCTGTGGGTGTGAACGATTATCTGCTTGATAATAATGTCATCATCTATCCCAATCCTACAAACGACATTCTCAATGTAAGGTTCTCGCATTACAGTGCACTGCCAACCGACATTCTCCTGTATGACGCATACGGCAAGTTGCTGCAATCGGTTCCGATATCTTCAGAAATCACGCAGATAGACCTTACCCCGTATGCTAAGGGTATCTATTTCGTGGAAATCATAGCGGAAGGTCGCATTGCGACGGTGCGGAAGGCGATAAAGAAGTAGTGTGCCGTTGGCCGTTTAAGGAGTTAAGAAACTAAGAAGTTAAGGAACTAAGACTAGAGAACAGAGACTAGAAACCAAAGACCAATAGCCAATTCCCAAATCCCCAAATCCCAATTCCCAATTCCCAACGGCCAACTCCTAACTTCTTACATAAAACGTCTCCCGAAGCATGCGGAAATGGTCGGGCTGCACTTCATCGTGGATGAATTCGCGCGAGGAGTTCTCCTTCCCATTCTCATCGTAGGTGTATTCCGCCCAACCTTGCAATTGACCCTCCTTGTTGTATAACGAGTTTTTCGCCACCAATGAACCGTCGTATTCCATGACGATTTTGCGGTAATGGTCCAAATCCTCCTCTTCGGTTTCCATCAGGCGATTTTGTTCGTCAAAGGTCCGATAGGTCTTGGCAATCAAGGCGTTGCCGTAATCGTAAACCAAGTCTTTGATTCGGTTGCCATTGGCATCGTAAGTGAATTCGTAGGTCCGTCGGTCTTTGTTTTGTACCTCATCGCGCACGTGCCTGATGACGCGCCCTAGCTCGTCGTATGCGTAAGTGTTCACGTACATGGCCTTGCCGTAGTCGTCGTTTTCCGTCTCCTTCACCAGCCGGCCATTGGCGTATTCCATTGCTTTTTCCACATAATCAAGCTCGCCGTCGTCGTACATCTCATGGCGTATTAGGTTCCCGTCAGAATCGTAAACGAACTTGGTGACATATTCAAAATCGCTCTCGCCGAAGAAGTTGCTCTGTTGCGTAAGCGTATCGCCCTCATAGTTGTTGACAGTCTTTTGGAGAAGGATATTGTCCTGGTCGAACTGTTCGCTCTGGACCAGACGGTGTTGTTCATCGTATTGGTTGACCGTCAGGGTGTTGATGTTCCCGTCCGCATCGTAGCGCTCCTCGCGGGTAATTTGTCCGACCTCGTTGTATTCGGCTTTCACTTCCACAAATTCAATGGGTTCGATGTCGTTTTCGTCATAACCGACACGCTGGTATTCTTTTTTGGAGATGGTCAGGGTTTTCATATTATTCCGTTTTTAAGGTGGCAAAGATAATAAAAAAGCGTCTTCTTCCTCTATTTGTTGACTTCTTTGTATTTAATGGCCAAAAGATCTTGCTCCATCGCGATTTTGTCGATGATTTTCTTCAGCATGATATCCAATTCGCCGCCTTCCGTGTAATTGGTCGGGGCGATGTAGTCGGCGCGGTTCTGGCGGATGAGGTCGAGGCAGATGTCCTTGGACGACTTGGGCCGATGCGGGGTGGCCACAGAATTGGGGTTATAGACGGCGATGGTAGTGCCACCGTACAAGTTCACCATTTTCATGGCAGGCACATCGGTTTCTCCGTCACCAATGTAGATGAAGTTGGAGAAGGGTACGGCGCGTTCATCTTCGGGCATCGATTTGTTAATCAATGTGTTGTCATACGAATTGTAGATACCCTTGTTGATGCGGAACAGGAATTGGGTTTTGTTGGTATAGTTCACCACCAAGGCGGGCCAGCAGGCGATGCCTTCGTCATCGTATTCGAATCCGGAGGCGAAAACGGTCTTGAAATGTTTGGCGATGGCCGTGCCCTTCACGAACTCGCGCAGACCGGAGGAGATGATGAAATGCTCCAAGTGGATGTTTTTGGCCGCGGCGTACGCGTTGATGCGCTCGAAATAGGTCTCCACACCTTCAAAGAAGGTTATTTTCTCTCCATATTTCATAAAAACCTCTTCGCGGATGGGGATGTTTTTCTCACGCGCTTTGGTCAGCATCAGGTGCATGTAGGCGAGCACCTCGTCCATGTCGTGCTTTTTGGCCAATTCGTTGGCTTCCTGCCAGAATTCCCCCTTGTCCATGTTGAGGTCGGGAATGAAGTTGTACTCCTGCATGTTCCCCGGGGCGAGCGTGCCGTCGAAGTCGTAGGCAATGGCCATGTTGCGGTTTTCAGTCATAGTGGTGTCTTTAATACGAAAAAGCAGCTGACGATGGCGCGAGCCAGGGACCAACTGCTTTTTGACACAGGGTGGTTGAACCTGTTGTCTTAGGGTTTCTTATTATTTTACAATCTGTTTGAATGTGTCGCTGTGACGGTATCTCTTGAATTCAGCATCGCGTTTGGCCTTTTTCTTGAGATTGGGATCTTGCTGGATGGAGTTGCGGAGATTGTCATAAACACCGTTCTCATCTTTCAGACGGGCGGCCAAGATAGCCTTCAAGTAAAAGGTCTTGGCATCGATGTGCTTCATGCAGTCCAACGTCTTCTGTGCGGCAGGATAGTCCTTGTTCAGAATCTGCACCAAAGCCGTATTGTAGTCGCAGCCGTGGTTGTTCAGCAGCTGGGTGGCCTTGAAATAGTCGCCATCCACAATGCTGTACATACCCTTGGCATAACTCTGGTTGACCGGGAAGACAGTGGCGCTTTCAGAAGCCTCGAATTTGGTTCGGGCATCGGCCATATTGCCTTTTAGAAATTCAGCTAAAGCCAAGTTGTTGAGGATAATACCATTATTAGGAGAAATGGCATCGGCTTTCGTCAGGTAGTTGACGGCATCGTCTAATTTGTCGGTATTGCCGGTCTGATAGTAGTCGTTCAGATACATGGCGCCGAGGTTGTTGTATGCTCTCCAGTCGTTCTGCGTCTTGTCGTTGCGGATGAGGTCTTTGTAGATAGCCTCCTTGTCTTCGTTGTTGTTGGCCACGGAGGCGGCATACAGACGCTCGTTGATGGAGAAGTCGGCGGGATGGGCTTTCACCAAAGCCACGAGTTCGGCATCGGTGTAGGATTCGTGCTTCTTGCAGATGACCTGCATCTCGGCACGGCGCAACGGCGGGAGAATAACATCGGCGATTTCCGGATAGATGTCCGTCATCTCGCGGATCTTCTGCTCGCGCATATCGTTGTTGGGCTGCGATTTGACCACATTCAGAATCTGATTTTTCTGCGACATATTGGATTTGGCGATGGCCGCCTCAAAGCCGTCCCAGTCCTCGCCCTTGGCGTTGTTCACATACGCGAACGTCGGTCTTTGAAGGTCTTTCAGCTTGATTTTATTCTTCTTGGCATAATCCTTCAGGTATTTGTCATATTGATCCTCAAACCATTTCTTACCCTGTTGGAAACGGCGTTCGGAAAGGCCCTGGTTGTTGCTCTCCTCACCTTCGGGGGAGGCCCAGCCGGAAATTACCACCTTGTCGATGATGAGGTCTTCGTTGAGGAAGTTGATGAAATTGCGGATGGAATCCTTGGCCGCCTGGTCTTTGTTGTACTTGTTGCTCCAGTTCATGTTCGAGCTGTTGAGGTCGAAGTAGATGGTGGCCGTTTTGCCGACGAATTCCGTGGCATACTGGTGCGGGGCGTTCAGGAAGTTGGCGCCATTCTGCGTGTCATCCGAGATGGTGGGCTGAAGGCTGATGAAGGAGCAGGTGTTGGAGATACCCTCGCCCAACTCCTTTTCGGGATTCAGCGTGGTGGATTTCTTCTTGATCTGGGCCGTGGCCGGAGCCACAATGACGGCCTCCTCGCAATTATCACTGAACTTGAAGCTTCCGGTTTTGGTGAACGTGCCGCCGTTCTTGAAGCTGATAACCTGTCCGTCGCCCTTGGCTTTCTCACCTTTCAACTTGATGGTGGTAAAGGGCGTGGCATTGACACCATCCACTTTCAGGCAGGGGCTCAACGTCATTAACGCTTTCTTCTTCATGTACTTGGGCGGGATAGTCCCTTTGATGGTATAGTTGACCTCACCTCCCTTGTTTTCCAAATCCGGATTATCCAACGTGACAGTCACTTCCGGATACCGGGTGACCATTTTCCCAAATCCGCAGCCGCCCATGATCAGCATGGCGAGGATCGGTAAGCCTAAAACAAAAAGTCTTTTCATTGTGTGTTAATGTATTTGATTGATTTTTAATGGTTTGATTATTTCAGTTTTATGCGACAAAGATAATAAAAAATCTTCTCCCTGTCAAGATTTTATCCGACCATCATATACAATTCGGGATATTGATGTTTGGATTCTTTTTTATGCCGGGTGAGGGCGAAGGCGAGGGTCAGTGTGCCGATACGTCCGCAGTACATGTTCACGATGAGGATGATTTTGGCGGCAGTGCCCCAGTTGGCGCAGGCACCTGTGGAGAGGCCGCAGGTGGTAAAGGCGGAGGTGGTCTCGAATATGGCTTCGGTCAGCGGCACGTCAGGCTCGGCCAAAGCCATGCAGAAACAGGACACCAAGAGAAACGTTAACGACATGAGGATAATGGATGTTGCCTTGTCCACTAGATTGAAAGAGATGGTCTTATGCTGGAATTCAATACGTTTCTTACCTTGAATGGTAGCCATGACGGACCTTATCAGCACGAAGAAGGTGGTGGTCTTCACGCCGCCGGCGGTGGAGCTGGGCGACCCGCCGATGAACATCAACACAATGATCATGATGATAGAGGCCAAAGCCATATTATTCACATCCAGCACCATAAAACCGGATGTACGACATGTGACAATCTGGAATATGGAGGTGAAAATCTTGTCGAAAAGGGTTGTTTGCGAACCCAACGTACGGTTGCGCTCGATGAAGAAGAAGAGGATGGAACCGATGGCGATAATCCAAAAGGTGGTGATAAGTACCACCTTGGTTTGCGGCATCAGGCTTTTCCAATGGTATTTGTTTCGCTCCTTTATATAACTGATACCGAAGAAATCGCGGATGGTCAGGAACCCGATGCCACCAAGGAAGACGAGAATCATGATGATGACCTGCGGGAAGTAGCTGTGCGCCAAGCCGAGGTCCAACAAGCTTTCATCAATGAGCACAAAGCCGCCATTATTGAAGGCCGAAACGGTGTAAAACAGCGAATAGAACAGGTTCTGACTGTCGTGGACGAAGAATCCTGTGGTTTTCCAATAGGTGAAGAGCAGGGCGGCCCCCGACAACTCGATGATGAAGGTGGTGAGGACAATGCTCCGCAGCAACGACACAGAATCTGAAATATGGTCGGTGGACATCATGTCGCGAATCATATACTGGTACCGGAGCCCTACATACGACCGGGACAAAAACGTGGTGAAGAAGGTTGCGAAGGAGAGGATACTCATACCACCCAACTGGATGAGCAGCATAATCACAATCTGGCCCCGTATGGTAAAGGTGGCCGATGTGCTCACCACACTGAGTCCCGTGATACAGCTGGCACTGGTGGCCGTGAACAACGCATCAATGAGCGAGATGCCGTTGGTGGTCATTCGGGGCATGGAAAGCAGAATGGTGCCTATCAGGATCAAAAACAGGAAGGAGGCCACCATCAGCACCGGCGGACTCAGATTGTATTTGCCCAACGAGCTGCTCATCTTCGCCAACTCTATCAAAACAATAATGAGGAAATAGAGTTGTATAAAAAGCAGATAATAGTTCGCAAAATTTTCGGAGTTCAAGATTTTCCAGCTGAAATGGAATACCGAAACCGACAGGAACTGCAAAATCAGAATGATGATGATAAGGAACTCGAACCAGGATTTTTTGATGAACTCTTTCCGATGGAGCGAGTAGAACATGAAGAGGAAATACTTGAGCACGTAGAACACCATGCTGCCAAAAATGATGGCGCGGATTATCTCCTTCGTTTCCAAAGAGATGTAGAGACCGTGGTAGCAGATGATGCAGGCGATGGTGACGAGGGAAACAATCAGGCTGCAGATCTGCATGATGCGCCGGACCCTGTCCTTGTTTTGCGCGATGTGAATCTTCAGCTGACTGTGCGCGTATTCGTTACGGCTCTTCCCGAAAAGCATTACAGATTGATTTTGATGAAGTTGTCAATGTCGTGTTCCTTGCCGAACAGCACAAAAACGTCGCCATCCTTAATGACGGTCTTGTTGTCGGGCACACCGATGATATGCTGCTTGGTGTCTAACTTGTCGTCCACCACCTCCTCGAAATTGCGGCGGATGGTAATCAAACTCAACTTGTGGTTGTCGCGGAAGTTGATGTCGCCAAGCGACAAGTCGATCAGCCGTGAGGGGGCGATGATTTCGGCGATTTTGTAATCGTCGGCCAGTTGCAGATAGGAGATGATGTTCGGGTTGGTCAGACGTTCGGCTAACAAGGCACCCACCTCATCCTCGGGGGAGAGGAACTCCGTGATGCCCATCTTTTCCAGAATGGTGCGCTGGCTCTTACCCATCACACGGCAGATGATGCGCTTCACACCCAAGTCCAACAGGTTGGCCGTGCAGAGCAACCGACCCACAAAGTCGTTGCCGATGGCCACGATGACCGCATCGAAATTCTGTATATTCTCGTTTTGCAAGGCACGCTTGTTGGTGGCATCCGTACATACAGCATACGCCACATCCTCCGACAAATCCTGCACCACATTAAGATTGGAATCAATAACCAACACCTCGTAACCCTTCTCCGACAATGCCCTGCTGATGGCCTGGCCAAAATGACCGGCCCCTATAATTGCGAATTTTTCCTGTGCCATAAAACTCTTTTTTAATGCGGGCAAAAATACAAAATAAATTTTCCATTCGGCTATAAACGTGAACGACAATACTTTTTTGTATTTTTGTGGAGACGAATAATAGGACTGTTTTTTATGTTATTTAATTATAATTATTTGATTTACAGTGTAATGAAAAGAAGGTTTATTACTTTTCTAGTATGGGTGTTTCTTTTTTCAACTCTTCAAGCTCAGAACTGCGGGATCCCCTCGCAAGTGAACGTAACACCCACCAGCCACCGTTCCATGCGTGTCAGCTGGAACCTTCCCAACGCGAACGGGTCACGTTTGGTGCTGCATAGGCAGGATCATATTATAAACCACCCCGGCGAAGGATATAACGGGACTGACCTCAGCGTGCTGTATGGCGGCCAGACCTCATTGGGCATGCGAACAAGCGGTTCCGGTTATGCGATGGCGGATGACATACGCCTCACCCGTCAGGCGCAACTTACAAAGATGGATTTCTATGTATATGCTGAAAATGTGCCGGTTACGGCCTCTCCCGTCACAGGCGCATACGTGTATGTGTATGGGGAACGCCCAACGGATACGAGCACGCAAGCCCTTTGGCAGTCGGCGGGTATGCTGCCGGCCACCTGCACGTGGACAACCGCGTACCGCGTGGAGGCCAATGGTCCCTATACCCCGAATCATTATTTGGACACCATCCGTCCGATTTTCAAAGTGGAGGTGAATGTGAACGCCCTGCTGGATCCCGGCGACTACTGGATTGCCGTTTCCTTTGTGACGGTCTCCGCGCAGCCGGTCTATGGTGTGCCGTTGGTGGACGACCAGCATGTGACCACCGGCAACGCCTACCGGATAACGCCCCAAACAGGGGTTTGGCAGCCGTGGACGGATTCCACCTCCTTGGAACAAATGGGTATGCCACTGTCGGTGTATGGTTATTACACGGATGATAATATAACTGGATTTCAAATATATAGGGATGGCGTTCTGCTAACCGGCCAGCCCGTGGGCACGATGGATTATGAGGATGCCGACACCCTTCTGCAGCCCAGTCAGAATTACTGCTACCAAGTGCAGACGGTGTGCGTCAATGGCACTTCGCCGCTGTCAGCACCGGTGTGCGGTAGCACCTTGCCTGACCCCTGTATCTTGACATCCCTTCCTTATACGGAGAATTTCGATGCCTACCGCGACACCTTCCCGAATTGCTGGAAACGGATGCCCATTCCTTATAATAACGGAATCATGCCCATCATCACCACCCTTACATCCGTATCTTCTCCCGTATTGAAATTGTCGGCGGAAAACAACCGGTACGGTATCGCGGTGATTCCGAAAATCAATGACACACTGTTGGATATACATCAGGTGGTGGTCCAATGCAAGGTCTATAAAACCTCGGCGGCAGGCGCATTGGTGGTGGGAGTCATGACGGATCCGGACGACCCTTATACCTTTGTGCCGGTGGACACGGTGTCGCCCTCTACTGTCAGCCAGTACGAAGAGGTGTATGCCGGTCTGCACAACTATGGGGGCAGCGGCTCCCATATTGCACTTAAAGCGTTGGGCGGCATTGTTTATGTAGAGGATTTCTCCCTGCAACCCATGGCATGTATGCATCCGGCGGCCCTTTATGTAGCCCAAATCGGTTCCGACTTTGTGCGAGTGACATGGGATGCCTTTCCAGGAACGGCTCCATTTACGGTGCATTACAAACAATCCGGCCAAAGCCAATGGATTGAGGAAACGAATGTTACTGATAACTATTTGGTTATAAATGGTTTGAATCCAGAAGAAAGCTATTCGTTTGAGGTTCGGGTGAAATCGGGGTGCGGCAGCCGTTTTTTGGCGGGTTCGTTTGCCATAACCACCACCTGCCAGTCGGCGAGCCTTCCTTTCATGGAGAATTTCGACTATTACGAATTGGACAATACCGTCCTGAACCCCATGCCGACTTGCTGGCTGCGCTACAACACCTCCTCGTCGGAATTGTATCCGTATGTGGAGCCCAGAATATACGGATCACGGTATCGGAGCCTTGCCTTTTTGGTGGAGAGCCAGCGGAAGGCGGTGGCGGTGATGCCGGCCATCGATGACATGCCGATTTCCCAGCTGACGCTGCGCCTGTCGGGGAGAAAGACATCCGGAACAGAAAATATTGGCCGGCTGATGGTGGGCGTAGTCTCCAACACGGCGGACATCGCTGGAAGTTTTGTGGCGGTAGATTCAGTGGATTTGTTGGATGATGAGGCGGAATATCAGATTTCCTTTGCATCGTATAGCGGCAACGGAAACCGTATTGCCCTGATGGCGCAGACCCCGACAGACTACATCCACACCTACAATGAATTCTATGTGGATGATATTGTGGTGAGCAGTCCGAATCCCTGCCATTCGCCGGTGCGGGTTTGGCAATCAGGGGCCACCAACCACTCGGTAACCTGCTCGTGGAAGCCATTCTCTTCGTCACTGCCTACCGGATATACCCTGGCCTACAAGCATGAGGATGACATAAGCTGGGTGGAGATTCCGAACATTACGGACACGTTTTACACCATCAACGGGCTGTGGCCCAATACAGAGTATGAGGTGCAGGTCCGTTCGCAATGTTCGTCCAGCAACCGCAGTGTACATTCTTTCCCCATTTCTTGCCGCACATTATGTCAGGTGTCCATGAGCGTGCCCTATCGCACACGTTTTGACCAGGAAGCAACAGAAACCGTGCCTTCCTGCTGGATGGTTCCCGATGTGGACATTCAGCCGCAGGTAACAAAAAATTCCACCATCTATTACAGTCCGTTACAATGTCTTGATATACAAACGGATACCACCTGGGTGGCCACTCCTGCCTTCAGCGACCCCATCCAAACGCTGACGGTCAGCTTCTACGCCTATCGCAACGGCACCAACCAATGTGGTCGCCTGCAAGTATATGTATGCGACAATCCGTTGGACGAGAGCACATACGAGTATGTGGGCGATGCCGTGCCTTCCGTTACGAATACGTGGGAGTTTTTCGAATTCTATTTAGACACGCTCCATAATATTGGCCCCGGCAAACGGGTGATGTTCCGCTTGCAGACCCCCCAGCGCGCGGGATACCATTATTATATCGATGACTTGGAAATCACCACCATTCCGCTATGCGCACGCCCCGTACAGGTGGAGGCGGTGAACGTCACGGATAGCAGCGCCTGGATTCGCTGGGTGTCCGACCCTGCCAGCACGACGGCAAACATCCGCTATAAAACCATTTACGAAGATGACTGGCACACGGTTTCCGGCGTCGCCCCCGACAGCTGCCTGATTCAGCCGCTGGTGGTCAGCTCCCCCTATCAAGTACAGGTGCAAACCGTATGTTTAAACAACGAAACAAGTCCGTGGAGCGATCTTTTGTCGTTCACCACGCAATGCGGCGAGATAAAAACGTTGCCCTATCAAGAAAATTTCGATTATAACGGTGTAGGCTATAACACGCATCCCAATTGCTGGAAGCATGGCTTCAGCCATCCCAACATCACACCTCAATATCCGTATATCCATAATCTGTACAGCTATTCCGAGCCGGGAGCCTATTATTTCAAGGGCACGGGAACCCAATGCACACACGCGGTCCTTCCCGCCATCGGCTACAGTATTCCCATTTCCCAATTGCGGGTGTCATTCCTGCTGTATGCCAGCTCTCCTTATAAATTCGAGATAGGAATAATGGAAGATCCCGATGATGTATCAACTTTTCAGCCGTGGGACACGCTGCAGATTGTGCAGAGTGAATGGACGGAATACGATGTGGATTTTACCGGATATACGGGATCCGGACGAAACATCGCCTTCAAATCCGGCCAAGCACTTTTAGGATATATCTACTTGGATAATGTGATTGTGGATTACCAACCCACCTGCCATCGACCCACGAATGTTGTTGTCACGCAGTTGGGTAACGATTTTATAGATTTGACATGGGAACGGGGCGGCACGGAAAGCCAATGGGAAGTGGCGTACAAGGCGGACACTTCGCTCACTTGGTCGTCCATTATCGTGACGGACACGTTCTGCACGCTTTCGAATCTTTCGCCTTTCACGGTGTATTCCTATAAAATACGTTCTATATGCGGTCCCACCGACAAGAGCCGTTATACTGTGGAGGCTTCACAAATGACGCTGTGTGAAAATATTACCACACTTCCTTATTTGGAAACTTTCGACACGTATGGCGTGAGCGATGGTACATACGGTGATATTGTGATGCCGCCTTGCTGGCACGTTCAAACCCGATACACCAGCAGCCATGTCTCCTCTGAACAAACGATTACAGGCGACAGCTATTACCTCTATGACGGCATCGGTTCCCTGTTTCTCTACAACCAGAACACCAGCTACACCACCTTAGCCCTGCCGGCACTGGATGCATCCATTGATATGCAGTATGTGAAGGTGAGTTTCAAAATCAGGATGTATTATATGACGCAGATACAGGTGGGTGTGATGACCAACCCGCTGGATCCGTCCACTTTTACCCCGATAAACCATACCCTGACATTTGAGTGGGGCTCCTGGTACCATGCCGAGGCCGACCTTTCCGACTATCAGGGAACGGGCCGCTACATCGCGTTCCGGAGCAATACGGGCACGTCGGACAGTTACGGCTACATGGACAACATCCTCATCGATTATACGGATTGTCCGGCCCCGAATTATGCTACGGCCTCCCAAATCACCCAAACGTCGGCACACGTGTCCTGGCCAATGGATATGATGGCCGGATCCTGGGAGTATGTATATGGTCCGGCGGGGTTCAATCCTGACACAGCCACGGTGTACCCCTCTTATGATAATTTTGTGACGCTGATCGGTCTTACCCCAGGCACGCGATACGCCTTTTACGTCCGGAATATCTGCAACGGGACGGCCTATTCCAGCTGGTCGGCGGGGATGGCGTTCAACACCAATTGCTTGGATTCCCAGGTTCCCTATCAGGAGTTTTTCGACAACTATGGCACCAGTATCGCCTCCAGTGGCAATGTGTTCCCGCCCTGTTGGTCCAAGACCGGCAATGGCATGTCGGCCATCTCCAACCTGCAGCACCAGCCCTATTTTACAGCTCCGGGAGCCTTATTCCTGTCTCGTGAAGCCGGCCAATACGAATATGTGTCCACCCCCTTATTGCAGGATACGTTATCGAAACTTCAGGTGCATTTCTTGGGTAAATTCGATGATCTGAACCGCTCGATAGATGTGGGTGTGATGACCAACCCGAACGATACCGCCTCGTTCACCCTGATTGAAACAATTCATGCCCGCACGCGGGTGTGGAACGAATATGTGATCCCGCTGACCTCCTACACGGGCATGGGGCAATATCTGTCGTTCCGGTCGCAGGGAGCCGTTCCTACGGTGTTCTATATTGACAACCTGCAAGTGGATTATGCGCCCGTCTGCGTGAATCCCGTGAACGTGTCGGTCTCCCACATCGGCATCCATTCGGTGGAGGTGAACTGGACCCCGGGGCGCAGTGAAAGCGAATGGCAGGTGGTTGTCGGCCCCGCGGGCTTCAATCCGGAAACGGCAGGAGCCGGCACGCTGGTGACGGCCTATAACCATCCTATCACAATAAACAGCCTGGCAGATGCCACCTTCTATGATGTGTATGTGCGGGCCGCCTGTGAAAACCAATCGTACAGCGACTGGTCGTCCGCCATCTCTTTCCGCACGCAATGTTTCCCCATCAATTCATTGCCGTATAATGAGAGTTTCGATTCGTTAGGCTCCGCCAATTACACTTTCCCATTATGCTGGGAGAAAAATTCCACCAGCATGTTCACCTCCAGCATCTGGTATCCTTATACCGTCACCACCCCCCATTACAATGGTTCGCGGTCGCTGTTTTTCCATGCCAACAATAATTACTGCATCGCCACCTTGCCACCAGTAGGGGACGCCATCTCGTTAGATACCGTCCAGTTGCGCTTCCATTGGAACGTATCCCTTTCCTCGTCTGTGCTCCATGTGGGCATGATGACCAATCCGTATGACACCTCCACCTTCGAGGAGATTCAGGCGGTGACCCGGGTGGCGGGCGGTTGGAACGAGGTCATTATCCCGTTTGACACCTATACGGGAACGGGACGGTACATCGCCTTTAAGGCCCAGGGAGGATCCAATGTCAATATTAATGTGGATGATGTGAATCTGGAACGTATCCCCACCTGTCTGATTCCGCAAGACCTTCAGGTTTTGGCTGTTATGGCAGATGCGGTTCAGCTGCAGTGTACGGATACCCTCAACAGCAATAACTATTGGCAGGTTGCCTACGGCTTGCGGGGTGTGGATCCGGATGGGAATGCCACTCTGGTCCTTACCGACACGCTTCCGCTTACGATAACAGGTCTTCAGGAAGGGATGGATTACGAGTTTTACGTCCGGGCCTACTGCTCTTCCGACGACCAAAGCGATTGGTTGGGACCTGTGTCGGCCCGCACGTGGTGTGTGACGCCCAAATCGTTGCCATACATCGATAATTTTGACAGCTATGAAGGTGCATCTCAACAAGCTACCGGTCAAATGCCGCCCTGCTGGCTTGCCTACCGCACCTCAACCTCGATTCCCATGCCGCACATTGTGCAATACGGGTATAACTACACCAGCCCCAATGGGGTGATGATGTTTGCGCACGGAATTGGTCACCATTCGTATGTAGTGCTGCCCGAAATGGCCGATTCGTTGAACCAGATCCAGATTTCTTTCTGGAAACGGATGTATCAGCCGGAAAGCCGTTTGGAGGTTGGTTACATGACCGACAACACCGACACTTCCACGTTTGTTGCAGTTGAACAAATCTCCCCGACAACCGACATCAGCGGCGCTTTCGACACAATTCATTTTTATCGGTATAACTCTGTGCCGGTGAATGGATATATAGCCTTCCGTTACACAACATCTTATACAGGTCAGGATTATTGCGCTTTGGACAATGTGAAGGTGCAACGGGATGAGGTGGATTGTCCGACACCATCCCAACTGGTTGTTTCAGACATCGACACGCGCCACGCCATCGTCCGTTGGCAACCCGGAGGGGATGAGGATCTCTGGTACGTGTTTTTATGGACAGAAGAACCTGCACTTCCAGCCATGATAGATGTAACTGTTCCAGAAGTGGAATTCAACGATCTGGAACCGAACGCGGGTTACCACGTCCAGGTGAAGGCAAGATGTTATCTCCAGTGGGAAAGCGAGTTCAGCGATGCGGTGTTTTTCCAGACCTTGGCAGAAGATACCGTCGGCATTGAAGAGTACGGGATGGCCGTGTCGCTCTATCCCAATCCTACCACAGGCCATCTCACAATTCAGGATTCACAGGAACCCATACATCGGATTTTGATTTATGATATTTATGGTAACATATTGTATATCAATAATGTTAATGATAATCAAGTGGAAATGGATGTTTCCCGTTTGGCAACTGGAATGTACATGATACGGATTGAAACAGAGAAGGGGACTATAGTGAGACGGTTTGTCAAACGATAGTTTTTGTATTTTTGCAATCTAAAAAAAAGCTGACATGATACCACGTTATTCGCGTCCGGAAATGAGTGCCGTATGGACGGAGGAAAACAAATTCGGTGCCTATCTGAAAGTTGAAATCGAAGCTGCTGCCGCGTGGAGCCAATTGGGGGTTATTCCTGCAGAGGATGTCCAGAAGCTGCGCGACAAGGCCACCTTCAAGGTGGACAGGATTTATGAAATCGAGCAGCAGACCCGCCATGACATCGTGGCGTTCACACGGGCAGTGAGCGAGTCGTTAGGCGAGGAGCGCAAGTGGGTGCACTACGGCCTGACCTCCACGGACGTGGTGGACACGGCCAACGGCTATCTGATCAAGCAGGCCAACGACATCCTACGTGGTGATCTGCAGCGTTTTATGGAGATTCTGAAACGACGCGCCTACGAATTCAAGGATACGCCCTGCATCGGACGCACACATGGCGTTCATGCCGACATTACCTCCTTGGGGTTGAAATGGGCATTGTGGTATGAGGAGATGAAGCGCAATATGCAGCGTTTTGAGATGGCCGCCGCCGATGTGGAATGCGGCAAGATCAGCGGGGCCGTGGGCAACTTCGCCAACACGCCGCCGTTTGTCCAAGATTATGTTTGCGAGCAGCTGGGTATCCATTCGGCCAACATCTCCACGCAGGTGCTGCAGCGCGACCGTCATGCACACTACATGGGCACACTGGCCCTCATTGCTTCCACCATGGAGCAGATGGCCGTGGAGGTTCGCCACTGGCAGCGCACAGAATTGCGCGAGGCGGAAGAGGCATTCGGCAAGGGCCAGAAGGGGTCGTCCGCCATGCCGCACAAGCGCAACCCCATCGGCAGCGAGAACATGTGCGGGTGCGCCCGCATCCTGCGCGGATACATGGTCAGCTCGTATGAGAACATCCCGCTGTGGCACGAACGCGACATCTCGCACTCGTCCGCCGAGCGCATAATGCTCCCCGATGCCACCATCCTGCTGGATTATATGTTCAACCGCTTCGGAAGGATTCTGGACAACCTTGTCGTCTTCCCCGAGAATATGTTGAAGAATATCTATCTGACACACAAGGTCATCTTTGCCCAACGGGTGATGACTACGCTCATAACCAAGGGATTTGCCCGCGAGGAGGCCTACGACCTGGTACAACCTATTGCCATGGAGGCCTGGTTCAACGGCAAAGACTACCAGGAGCTTCTGATGCAGAATGAGACGATTCAAAAGCAGTTCACACCAGAAGAGCTGGCGCAGTGTTTCACGCTGGACTATTACCTGAAGCAGGTACCCGCCATCTTTGAGAGGGTGTTTGGAGAATAGCAAGATTACGCCTGATTGGCTCTTAAGTACAGCAAAGCGCATCGGTTGATGATGTCGTTGGCCTTCTTGATGACCTCCTTTGCATTGGCTACATACCTTCGGGCCCCTTTAGTGGGATTTTTCTTCTCCATAATTGTTTCTTTTAATACGTTAGCATTTCATCGCCCTTTGTGGAGTCGAGGGTGAAGATGTTGTCGGGCGTGGCACGCACCACCAGCAGACCTTTTTCGTGCGCGTAACGGTCAGAACCCCTGTTGTACTTGATGGCCGCGATGGCCAGATACACGGTCTTGTCACCATATTCCGGACACAACTTCTTGAAACGACCCATCTTGGCGATAAAGTGGTCAATATCGCTTTTGTTGCAGGCCGTCTTGATTTCCATTGCAATAGCCGTCGTGCCGTCCACCATAAATTGGTCAATCTCCATCTCCACGTTCGAGTCCTTGTCGTGTTTTTTCATGTTCGTGAAGTAGCGGTTAACCTTGAAGCCGGCCTTCTTGAAGATTCTTAACGCCTCGGGTTCCATTAGCCCTTCAGTGAGGTTCCCGATAGTGGAACTGAACCTGCTGGACAACTCTTTGAACTTCTTGTCTGACTTGTCCATTCGCGCGAATGTCTCCTCCATCTGTCTGGTTGTTTTATCCACCTGGTCTGAAACGGCTAAAACGATGTTTTTGAGCTCGGTCCATGTCAAATCCTGCGGGTTGATGTCAGTCGGTATCATAGTATGGTTTTATAATTTATGGTTGAACAATATAATACTTTATGTTTATTTACAATTTATTAATGTTTTGAGCGACAAATATACAATAGAAGCTATCATTTGTCAATAGTTTAGGATGAATTTTTTACTGCTGATAATCAAACAATTAAAATTATGTGTTTTATTTTTAACAATCAATAGTTAAATTTTACATATTGATTTGGAAGAAATGTAGTATCGTTTCGCCTTTCGCATGATGACAGATGAATATAATGTTGTCCCGATTTTGGAAAAATTCACTATCTTTGCCCCGACAAACGTTGAAAAACCCACTACGATGAAAAACAACCTGAATGTCCTTGGTAACCAGAACTCTCTTTTTGATGAGTTCATTGCTGAAATCAGAAGTGCTGAAGTACAGATCGACAGTATGCGCTTTCGCCGCAACCTGGAGCGTATCGGCGAGATTTTCGCCTACGAGATCAGCAAAACGATGAATTTCAAACCGCAGGAGGTCTCCACTCCATTAGGCATTGCCGAGATTCCGCGCCTGATGGAAAAGCCTGTGCTGGCCACCATCCTGCGTGCCGGCCTGCCCCTGCACCAAGGTCTGCTCAACTATTTCGACCACGGCGAGAACGCCTTCATTTCAGCATTCCGCAAATACTATAAGGACGGCACCTTCGAGATTCAGGTGGACTATATGTCGGCGCCGGAATTGGACGACAAGACGCTCATTCTGGCCGACCCCATGCTGGCCACCGGCAAGTCAATGCTGTTAGCCTACGAAGAGCTGATGACCAAAGGAGAGCCAATGCACACGCACATTGTGAGCATCATTGCCAGCCGCCAAGGTGTTGAATATCTGCAACATCACCTGAAACCTTCCAAGTGTACTCTCTGGATTGGGGCCATCGACGAGGAACTGACCGCGCACTCCTACATCGTGCCTGGTCTTGGCGATGCCGGCGATTTGGCCTACGGCATCAAAACATCGGATTAAAGAGAGATTATCTCATCTATAAGCTGGTCGTGGGATTCCGCCGGGACCTCATCCAGCAACTGGAAATCGAAACATATCCCGATGGTCTTCACCTCGGGATATTTTATTAAGAAACGGTCATAATAGCCTTTGCCGCGGCCCAAGCGGTGTCCCTGGCGGTCGAAGGCCATGCCCGGCACCACGATAAGGTCGAGGGGTCCGGCATATTGGTTGCTATGCGGCTCAAGGATATGGAACGAGCCCTCCACCATCGGGCAGTCGGCAGTGAGTTCCACGGGAATGATGTCATCGCCCACCACCGTCGGAAGGATGATGTGTTTCCTGTTTTTCCATTCTTCTATAAAATCCAATGTCTGCACCTCATCGGGAAGAGATGCGTAGAGCATGACGTATTCCGCCTGTTGGAAATCGGGATGGCTGGACAGCTGACGGAGAATTTGCCGGGATTGCTGTTGCAGCAATTCCGGAGCATAACTTTTCTTCAGCTGCCGAATGTGTCGGCGCAGTTCCTGTTTGTCCATGAAAATAGGGTTAGAAGATTAGGCTTCCTGCTGGCTGTGAACCAGTTTGTCGTCGATGAAGATACGGCCGCAGGCCTCGCACACGATGATTTTTTTGTGCAGGGCAATGTCGAGCTGGCGTTGAGGCGGAATCTTACTGAAGCAGCCGCCGCAAGCATCGCGTTCAATCTTCACGATGGCCAGGCCGTTGTGCGCGTTTTTGCGGATGCGCTCGAAAGCCATAAGCAAACGGTCGTCCACCTTGGCCTTGAGAACTTCAGCTTTTTCCAGTAATTCAGCCTCTTCTTTTTCCGTATCGGCGATGATGCCTTCCAACTCAGATTTTTTCTGCTTCAAAACCTCTTCCAGTTCGGAAAGCTTTTCGGAGGTTTCCTGAATGAGAGTCTCCTTTTCAGCGATGTCAGCGTTGTACTTGGCGATATGCTTTTCAGAAACCTGGATTTCGAGGTTCTGGTATTCGATTTCCTTGCTTAAGGATTCGTACTCGCGGTTGTTGCGGACGTTGTTCTGCTGCTCCTCATATTTCTTGATGGCAGCGGCAGCCTCCTCTTTCTTGGTGTTCTCGCCGGAGATTTTCAATTTCAGATTATGGATTTCATCGTTGAACTTGGCGATACGGGTGCGTTTGCCTTCACATTCGTCCTCGTTGTCACGGATTTCTTCCGGCAACTCACCACGGATCATGCGGATATCGTCAATTTTCGTGCAGATCTGCTGCAAGTTATACAAGGAAAGCAGCTTTTGTTCGATGGTGATTTCCTCAGCAGTGACCTGGTTGTCCTCGTGTTTTTTCACCTCGATGACGCCGTCGGCGGTTTTCTCCACGGTGACATCGTCTTCAAGTTTAACTTCAGCGGCGGGGGTTACCTCTACCACTTCGGGTGTGGCGGGATCAGGCTCCGCAACAGGGGTGGCAGCTTTCTTTTTCGTGGTTTTTTTTGTGGTGGTTTCGGCAGCAGTCTTTTCCACTTTAGCCGGTTTTTCTTCTTCGGTAACTTTTTTCTTGGCCATATTCTGAATGATTAACTAATTGCTTTATAAATACTCAATTTCCAATTTATCCATTTTAGAAATTGCGGCTGCAAAAATAGGAAATTTTTCCTTAACTTCCTTATATATTATTTCACGGATAAAGTATTCCCCTTCATAATGGCCTATGTCGGCGAGGAGCATTTTCCCATTGGGACGGAAAAAGTCGTGGTATTTGATGTCGCCGGTCACGTAAGCGTCGGCTCCGGCGGCCAGTGCATCCTCAATGAACGACGAGCCGCCGCCGCCGCACACGGCCACGGTCCGGACAGTCTTGCCGCCGCCACTGATGTAACGCAGGGTTTTCAGCCCCATGCGCTCTTTGACATAGTGCAGAAACTCTCCTTCCGGCATGGGTCGGGACAACGTGCCAATGCGACCGAGACCATTGCGGGCACTGCCATCGGTTTGTTCCCCTACTGCGGGCACCAGCACACGCACGTCCGTCAGGCCGAGACGTTCGGCGAAGGCATCATTGCCTCCACCCTCCGCACTGTCGATGTTGGTGTGCATGGAATAGAGCACCATCTTGTGTGCCAAGGCTTTGCAGATGATTCCGCCGACCCTGTCTTTGGGCTCTATCTTACAGATGCCGCGCCTCAGTATCAGCGGGTGGTGCGAAATCACCAAATTGGCTCCCATGGAAACGGCTTCCTCAATCACCTTTTCCGACATCTCAAAACAAACTAACACACCGGTGATTTCCTGCTCCACATCGCCGCACTGCACGCCGCAGTTGTCAAAATCTTCTTGCAGAGAAAGCGGGAACCGCTGTTCCAAATGCTCCAATATGTTTTTTATCTTCATAACAAATCTATGTTTTCTTTTTCTATGCTAGAAATTATTTTTTCTCCACGGAGAAACCGAATTTGCCGATGATTTTTCCCAAATCATAATAATGGCCGTGGGAATAGGACACAAGGTTGGCACGCTGCAGTTCCAGCGCGTCGGTTTTGGGATTGAACAGTCTTTCGTCGGCATGTACGGCCACCACTTCCGCCAAGAACATGTCGTGAGTGCCAAGGGGAATCACCTGCGTCACCTTGCACTCGATGTTCACGGGCGCCTCGTTGATAAGGGGAGCGCTGACGTGCGAGCCATGTACGGGGGTGAGGCCTGTTTCCAGGAACTTGTTGTATTTCTTGCCCGAACGCACGCCACACCAGTCGGCAATGGGGGCCAGCTCGCGGCTCACCAAGTTGATGACAAACTCCCCGCTCTCCCGGATCAGTTGATAGGAATGTCGTTCCGGCCGCACGGAAATAAAACACATGGGCGGGTCCGAACAAACCGTACCCGTCCATGCGATGGTGATGATATTATATTCGTCAAGGGTGCTGCCGCACGAGACCATGACCACGGGAGAAGGGTTCAGCATGTTTCCCGCACGCAGCAGCCGTTTGCCGTCCTTCTTCATGACTAACGTCCTACGGAAAAGGCGTTTTTGTTGGGGATGATGAGCAGCGGCATCGGAGAGGTGCTCAAAATCTGGCGCATGTTGCGGGATGCCGTGAAGTCGGTTTCAGCCTCCTCACGCATGATGGTGATAAGGTTGGCATCCAGTTCTTTGGCCGAGTCGAGAATGGTGTTGCAGACATCATTGTTGGTTACATTATGCGCTTCGGCGGTGTAACGCACATTGGCCTCGTCGCACATCTCCATGGCGTTGCGCAGCTGTACGTTGATGATGTGGCGCGCTTCCGCCGTATTCGGGTAATTAACACCGAACAGATAGATTTGCGCGGCAAAACTCTTGGCCAAATAGATGGCATGGCGCATTTTCTGCAAGGTCTCAAAGCTGATGTCAACGGGCACAAAAATCTTGTGCAAATCCCTGTTGATCTGGATGTTCTCACGCATAATGAGAACCGGCACAGAAGCGGCGTTGATGAGTCGGTAGGCGTTGTTGCCGATGTATCCTTCCTCGAAACCGGAGGCACCGTGAGCGCCCACCACAATTATGGAGTCAGGCTGGTTGCCAGCGTATTCGGTGATCTCCACATGGGGTTTTCCTTCCAAAAACACGCTGTTGACATTGGTTTCGGGAGATTCCTGCCGGCACAGGTTCACCCATTCGCTCATTTTGTCCTGGATGTGCTGCACGTAGGTTTTACTTTCGTCATATTCGTTTGCACTGGAAGCCACGCTGGGGGATTTTACCCACACTAAATGCAGGTTGGCATTGGTTTTCAGGCAGATGGCCACGGCGTGACGCATGGCAACCATAGCACTGTTGGAAAAGTCAATACCGACAATAATATTTTTCATATCATTCAAATTTTAATTATTCGTAATTATTTGGATTCAGAAGAATAGTTGGGTGCTTCGGCAGTAATGGTGATGTCGTGCGGATGGCTCTCCTGTACACCGGCGTTGGTGATGCGGCAGAAGCGGGCGCTGTGCAAATCGTTGATGGTGCGGGCGCCGCAGTAACCCATGCCGGAACGAAGACCGCCGGCCATCTGGTAAATCACTTCATAAAGATCGCCCTTGTAAGGCACGCGGCCCACGATACCCTCGGGCACGAGTTTCTTGGCATCGTCCACGTCGCTCTGCATGTAACGGTCCTTGGATCCATGCTGCATAGCCTCCAGAGAGCCCATGCCACGGTAGGTCTTGAACTTCCTGCCGTTGAATAGGATAGTGGTGCCGGGAGACTCTTCCACGCCGGCCAGCAGACCGCCTAACATCACGGAGCTGCCGCCCGCCGCCAATGCCTTCACGATGTCGCCGGAATAGCGGATGCCACCGTCGGCGATGAGCGGGATGTCGTATGGCTGAAGAGCTTTATACACACCATATACGGCGCTAAGCTGAGGCACACCCACGCCCGCGACCACGCGCGTGGTGCAGATGGAACCCGGTCCGATACCCACTTTCACGGCATCGGCACCGTTGTCGGCCAGCATCTGCGCAGCCTCGCCAGTGGCGATATTGCCCACCACAACGTCCACGTTTGCGAAATTCTTCTTGATTTCCAATAAGGTGTTGATGACATTCCGTGAATGTCCGTGGGCGCAGTCAAGCACCAGGGCATCCACGCCGGCCTCTACCAAAGCCTCGGCGCGCTGCACGGCATCGGCGGTGATGCCCACGCCGGCGGCCACCCGCAAACGGCCCAGCTGGTCCTTGCAGGCGTACGGTTTGTCTTTCGCCTTGGTGATGTCCTTGTATGTTATCAGGCCCAGAAGGGTGCCGTCCTCGGCCACCACGGGCAGCTTCTCGATCTTGTATTGCTGCAGGATGTCGCTGGCCTCATTCAGTCCCGTGTTGCGCGTCGTGGTGATGAGATTCTCCTTCGTCATTACCTGGTCGATGGGCTTTTTCAGCTCTTTTTCGAAGCGGAGGTCGCGGTTGGTGACGATGCCGATAAGTTTGTTCTGCGCGTCCACCACCGGGATGCCGCCGATATGGTATTCCGCCATGATGCGCATCGCGTCACCCACCGTCTTGTCGGCGGTGATGATGACGGGCGAGTTGATCATGCCGTTTTCGGCCCTCTTTACCGACGCCACCTGCCGGGCCTGGTCGGCAATTGTCATGTTCTTGTGAATCACGCCGATACCGCCTTCACGGGCGATGGCAATGGCCATGTTGGCTTCTGTCACCGTGTCCATGGCGGCGGAAACGAATGGCAGATTCAGCATGATGTTGCGCGTGAAACGCGTCTGCAGGCTGACTTCTTTAGGTAAAACATCGGAATAAGCGGGAATCAATAAGACGTCGTCAAACGTCAGTCCGTCAAGAGCAATTCTATCTGTAATAAAAGACATAATAACATACTTTTTATTACGTGCAAAAATAATATTTTTTTGCAAACGGACCGATGAAAAAAACGATAAAAAAGGTTATTTTTGCAAGCC
>Ga0310690_10003626_pt1 | contig 22882 bp, 21 predicted proteins | sample AusTroGonzalo_MG_2_FD_207661 | JGI IMG/M metagenome (GOLD analysis project Ga0310690, IMG submission 207661) | Bovine rumen microbial communities from tropical cattle in Woodstock, Queensland, Australia - Gonzalo_04 (v2) (version 2) | ecosystem: Host-associated > Mammals > Digestive system >... | reverse complement strand
ATACGTCAAGAATAGTTAACTTTTTGCCAAAAATGCTTAAATATCAATAACTTGTCCGAGATAATAGTCGTAATTTTGCACCAACGAAAAGAAGTATAATCTTCACTAAGTGTAATAATTATTAAGAACTATGGCAGAAAAGAAAGCAACAGCAAAGAAGGCCGCCGCTCCTAAGGCAGCCGCTGAAAAGAAGACCGCAACCGTAAAGAAGGCCGCTGCTCCTAAGGCAGCCGCTAAGTCTGTTCTCGCAGTGAATGCTGAGAATGCAGGTTTCAAGGCAGGAGATGTTTATCAGGCACTGGCAGCAGCAGGTAAGGCTCTCACCGTTAAGGAGATTGCCAAGGCTGCAAAGATCTCTGAGGAGGAGACTCTTCTCGGTCTGGGTTGGCTCTTCAAGGAGGGCAAGCTCGCTAACGATGGTGAGAAAGTTACATTGGCTTAATCCATTTAACGTACAATAGAAAAAGGTCGGTAAGTATCTTACCGACCTTTTTTAATCAGATGACATACGACCGTCAGATACTCAGGATTCTCACCGATGTGGGTGACAGGGGCATCAGCGTTCAACTGTTGGCCAAACATGTCTATAACCAGAACACCACCCTGTTCTTTTCACCCGATCTGTCTGAGATCCATGCGTATGTCCAACAATACTTGTTGAAGAACTCCAAGTCGCCTTCTTCCTTGATCGAAAGTATGGAGCGTCGAGGCTTCTATCGTCTGAATACCCAGAATAATGCCGATGCCAGACAATTGGTACTGGAGTTCAGGGAACAGTCACCCGTTGAAGAAAAAGAAGAGAAACCTCAGCAGGATTTGTCCTTGGATCTGTTTGGCTGAATCGCGCCAAACGCCTATTCCTTTTCTTATATCTGGTTGATGATTCTTGCAGGAACTCCCGCCACGAGTGAACGGGGGGGAACATCCTTAGTGACTACAGCCCCAGCAGCCACCACGGAATGGTCACCGATGGTAACACCAGGAAGTACAACGGCATTGGCTCCAATCCAGATGTCATCACCAATAGTGACAGGAGTAGTACTGATTCCTTGCTCGTCGATCCTTTTGTCAGCGTCTTTAAAATTATGATTTAACGCGGTGATGGTTACCCCCTGGGCCAGATTCACATGATGACCTATCTTGACAGGTCCGATGACGGTATTGTGCAGGCCGATCCTGGAATGGTCGCCAATCACGACATCCCCCACGGCATTGTTGATGCATGCATACGATTCAATCACAGAGTAATCCCCAAGACAGAACTTGCGATAGGGTGGTGTGTCCATCCGCGCAGAGCGGTGAATCACTGAATGCTTGCCTCGCTGCTGGTATAGTGGAGCCAATAACCTGATATACCACCGCGGTCTGGTTTCCACTTGGTTCATGATCAGCCAATCCACGAATTTCTTCAACCTGGGATTGCCTTTGAATTTCTCTCTTACTTCTTCACTATTCATTGTTCTTTTTCCTTTTTAAACTATTTGAACCAGAATACAATAGATGACTTCAGTCCGATATATCTTAAGTATCCGGATCTGACAGCTCTCCAATAGACTCCAAACTTTTCCTTGAGAGGGATGGCGTGTCCAGTATAAAACACCACACTCAGGGTGTATCTGGCAAACTTATGGATGATGGGACTGTCCTGGAACTTCAACAACTCATCAATAACGGTCAGATAACAGTCCATATTCCTTTTAGTATATCGCAGTCCCATTGTTGATGCAGATCTGATGCGGTGTTTAATGAATGACTGTTGTTTCAGGCAATATATGTTTTTGCTACTCAATGTGAGAATGGTCGTGAACAGTTCGTCTTCATGGATAATGCCGGGATAAAACCTAAGTCCGATGCGATTCAGATAGTTGAGGTTAATCAATAATAACCACACTACACAATTATGCACTCTTGTATCAAGCATCAGATTGAGAAGATATTCCCCATCATGGGGTTTGTTTCCCTCAACGAGATGAGTCCGTTTCGTGTTCCAAGAAAAAGGACGGCTGGAACCTTTTTCACTGAATGATTCTCCGTCAAAGAAAATAAAATCGGCCTTGTTCTTCTCTGCATATTCATAACTGATTCGTAAGGCATCGGGATCGGCCAATATATCGTCAGAGTCCATCATGTAGATGTATTCCCCTTTGGCATGCTGAAGTGCCAGATTCCTTGCCACGGACTGTCCTTGATTATCCTGTTCATAGTAACTGATGCGAGGATCTTGTTGCACATATTTCTTGATAATGCTCTCACTATTATCTGTGGATCCGTCATTCACCGCAATAATCTCTATCTCCTGAAGCGTCTGATTCAAGATGGATGTGAATGTCTCGTCCAGATAGGGTGCTACATTATAAATAGGTAATATGACGCTGACCTTAATCATACTTCATTATTTGTGTTTCTGTTCTGGGATACCATTCCCTGAAATAGATGGTCCCATTGCTGCATGATGTTATCTAAACGATATCTTTGGATATTCTTTGCAGCGATAGATCCCATTTCTTTTCGTTTCTTCTCATCTTCAATCAGACAACAGATGCCGTTTGCCAGTTCTGGGATATTCCCGTTCTCACAAAGGATACCATCCTCTCCATCGTGAATAATGTCTCTTGGTCCACAGGGACAGGCAAAGGATACAGGGGGAAGACCGCATAGCATAGCCTCTGCAATGACGAGACCAAATCCCTCAAAACGGGAACTGAGAACGAAGATGGAACTCTCCACGTATTTGGTCGAGATATTATCAGCAAGGGGATTGCATCTGATAGAGTCATGAAGGCCCGCTTGGTCGGCCAATTGCTGGTAGGCAGCGTTGTCACCGCCTCCATAAATGTTGAGGATCCAGTCAGGATGCTTCTGATGTATGATTTCCCATGCCTTGATAAGCAGGTCGAATCCTTTCTGATAAGTGTATCTCCCTACAGCCACCACAGAATGTGAACTGCAATCCGACTTTTGGTTTGTCTCTATGGTGATAGGGTTGGGTATGACGGTTGTATTCGTCAGTTCTTTCCAGGCTTTGGCATCTTCATAGGTGAGGACTACGAATTGTTGGAGGCGCTTGAGCTTATTGGTAAGTTGCAGCATCCACAGACGTGAGATCAGTTGGTTGACGAATGGGGGTAGGAAGTTGAAATTGGCTTCTCTGTATTTATAGCGTCCGAAGTGGATTTCCCCCATCTTGATGCTTCCGTCATGAAGGTCTGGCAGGAAGTTAATCTCACGCCTAAGCATGGAGATGGTAATGTCTGGTCGCATCAGTTTGAGGCACCGTTCCATCCTTTGTTTGTAGATTCTCATCTTCTGTTTGTAGATGAAAAATCTTTTCCAGATCGGATATTCCCAGAGGTTATCAATGTTGACCTCTAACTGTACGACATTCACCTTGGGTGAAAGCGGGAAGAATGGTTGTGTGTCCTTATTGTCAGTAATGATAATGTTCACGTCATAGCCTAAACGCTCTGCCAGATAATTGGCCTTTGTGGTCAATACGCGCTCCATGCCACCAGAATGATTCAGCGAAGGAATACAATAGGCCAATTTAATAGGTCGTTGGCTGGCGGGGGTGGGGTATATGGTATCAATCACTTGTTTCATCTGGTGCTTCCATGACAAGTTACTGATGGAATCCCTGATTTCTTGTGGTGAGATGGACAAACTCTTGTAGAAACTGACAATCTTGTTAATATCTATTGACGACTCGTCTGCTGGCGCTTTCAGGACATACGGTTTGTTGTCAAAATCGCTGTCTGTCTCGGAGTAGATAAACGGAATGCCGCGTGCTGCATATTCCCTGTTCTTCAACGTCTTTATCTTATCAATGCCCACCCGATGACGTCCCAGGCTTCCTATTCCGAAATCGCATTTCTCAAAGATGGCATCGAGTTCTTGGCCGTGTTGCTTACCATAGATGATAACGTATTCTTCCAGATGCTGTTGCTGGATAATGCTTGAAATTTCGTTTTTCTCAATTGGTGAGAAGAAATAGCCGACAATGTGGAAGAATACTTTATACTCTGGATTGGTGGAATGGTATTTTGCCAGTCCTTTGATGAGACGGTCGAATCCGTGCCATCTGTGGATTTCTGCTACACCTATCAGATGAAGTTCGTGGGTCGTGTCATTAACACTTTGCTTCAGTTGGATGGTGTCGAAATCAATACCGTTTGAGATCCTGATGGTCTTTTGTCCGAAGATGATATCGTAGTCAGAGAAGGTAACGATGGCATCCAAATGCTTGGCTAATTGATTCCTGAAAAGTTTGTCCTGGAAGATCTGCCTGTTCATCCCCTGTGCCTCATATTCAGAGTCGTATGGGTATGTGGGAATTTCCATGACTACCTTCATGCCCGCCTCCTTCATCTGTTTTACCATTCTGATAGTAAACGGATTAGCATTGTGATTCGAGCGGATATAGACAAATTTGATGCCATTGTCTTTGGCATATTTGGTAATAGATGAGAATCCTGTTCTTTTGAGGATTTTGCTCATGGATCCATTACCATAGTCAGCAATGACAGTCCCGTCAACAATCCTCTTTTTAGTACCCTCTTCGTCTATATAGCACAGATGCGTCTCCATCCCACAGGCTTTTAAGGCATTAACCTGATAGGTTATTTTCTTGCTGATTCCATTGTTGGGGTCAAAACCGTGGAATATGAGGAACAAAATCATTTATAGAATAATTATCTTCAAATAATCTTTTTGGCTTTCCCAATAAGCGTTAGTAATAAAACAGATATTGAAGCAGGCAATACACCTAAAAACCAAATGAAAATATTCGTTGTCCTATACTGACTGAAATGAATGATTTCCTTCAAGGATAGAGGATGTTTAATCGCATCACGAATCTCTTTGTCTTTTATAGGTTCAGACAGGTTTGGTCTGTTTCTAATCACTCCTGTTAAGGTATAAAACATGTCTAACTCCGTTTTGGTAACTCGTTTCTCATAATACGGTTTACCTTTAAGTGTAGTACTTTGCTCTTTAAGATAAAGGTGGTTACTAATATGTTGACGAATCTCCTCTGTTTTTATAACATCTCTATCCTGATAGTTTGATAGTGAATTAGGTCTGATGACATAATCGTATGTAATGTCAGATATAAAAGCAGCAGACTCTACTAATGGTTGCATATCAGCATTAAATAATACGTCATCCCAGAATCTGGTTTTTCTGAACCGTAGCTTATTATTCCGAATAAAGGATGTACGCAACATGATATTCCAAATAAAATTGCTTAGATTCTGATTGTGTATATTGTCATTTGCAAACGATGCCAGTTTGTCTTTTCCATTGAGGACGGTATTCGTATGATGGATGCCGGTTAATGGATAGTCGGGGATAGGCGCTCCTTCTTCGTCAACGATGGCGATGGAACCGTAAGTCACGTCCGCATTTGTTTCCTCTGCGCGCTTGTAGAGCTTGGGAATCGCCCCGTCTTCCATATAATCATCACTGTCAACTAATAAAATGTATTTTCCCCGGGCTTCATCTAATACCCGGTTTCTTGCAGCCCAGCAGCCCATATTCTGTGGCTGACGGATGATTCTGATCTTGTTGCCCTTTGGATGTGTCGATGCTATGCTTTCTGCTATCTCAATAGACTTGTCTGGACCACAGTCATCAATTACCAAAACTTCCATGTCTTCAAAGTCTTGATCGAGTATAGATAGCAAGCAACGTTTGATGAATTTCTCAACTCCCCAAACTGGCATGCCAACCGAAACAGCGCATTTGTAATTTTCCATATCTGCTTTTATTCACATTTAATGCGCTAAGTTACGCTTTTTATATTAATTGGCAAAGAAAACAATATTAATTTTAATAAAAATTATATTTATGGGCACTCATGTTTCATTATAGTAATGAAAAGTTGTTGATATTTCCAATTTTATATGTTTTTTTCTTGTCAATTCGGGAAAGATGTTGTACCTTTGTATTCATAACAATATGACAGAACCTAAGAAATATAAAATTGTTTATTGTACCCCAGCCATTTATTCGGCAGGTGGTACAGAACGTGTTATTTCTGTTAAAGCCAATTATTTTGCAGAGTATCTGGGATATGAGGTTACCATTATTGTTACAGAAGGACATGAGCGAGCGTGTTTTTTCCCATTATCACCAAAGGTGAATGTTATTAATCTCAATCTGGGATTTGAGGAATTATGGAATGTTTCATTCATCAAGAAAATATGGCTTTATCTAAAAAAGCAATATAAATATAAGAAACTGCTCAAGAAAGAGTTGTCTCGTCTTCATCCTGATATCACCATCAGTGTCCTGAGACGGGAAATTAATTTTATTAATTCCATTCATGATGGTAGTCGTAAAATTGGGGAACTGCATGTAAATCGTTCTAATTATCGTAACTTCGCAGTTTGGAACTCCAATCCAATAAAAGAACTATTTGCACGTCTTTGGATGAACAATCTGATTGGCCATTTGAAACAATTGGACAAAATGGTGGTGCTGACAGAGAGCGCAAAGTCAGATTGGCCAGAGTTGTATAATGTCGTGTTGATACCTGATCCATTGCCTTTCTCAATCAAACAAGTAAGCAGTCTTTCTGCAAAGCGCATCATTAGTATAGGGAGATATGCTTATGAGAAGGGAAATGATTTGTTGTTGCGTGCGTGGGCCATTGTTCAGAATTCCTGTGATGACTGGATCTTGGATGTCTATGGGATGGGAGAGCGAGAACCATATCGCCAACTGATGTCCGAATTGGGGATTGATGATAGTCGTTGTCATCTGTATGGAAGTTTGGAAGATGTCAAAGAACAGTATTTGTCCAGTTCTGTTTTTGCATTACCTTCCCGCTTTGAAGGATTTGGTCTTGTCATTATTGAAGCCATGTCGTGCGGGCTGCCTGTTGTTTCTTTTAATTGTGAGAATGGACCAAGAAATATTATTACAGATGGACAGGACGGCTTCCTCGTTACTCCTTTTGATGTTGAGGAATATGCAGATAAATTGCTGAGGTTGATTCATGATGAGGACTGTCGGCAGCAGATGGGTATCAGTGCATATCAAGCCTCTCGTCGTTATGCTATTGAAAACATAGCTGCTCAATGGAAAGATTTGTTTGATGAACTAATGCGTGATAAATGAAGTACGATGTGACCATAGGCATTCCTATATATAGGGCAGAGCCTTATATCCGTCAGACGATGGAGTCTGCCTTGTCACAAACATACTCATCCATAGAGTTTCTGGTAGTAGATGATGGCGGAGGAGATCGGTCTGTTGAAATCATCAGGGAATTGGAGGCGTCTCATCCTCGGGGGAAAGACATCCGTATATTGACGCATGCCCAGAATCAGGGCGTTTCGTCATCCCGTAATCAGATTATAGATGAGGCCCGAGGTGATTATCTCTATTTCATGGATGCAGATGATCTGATCGCCGAGAATGCCATCTCATTACTCATGCAGAAAATTCAGGAGAATGATGCGGAAATAGTTTTTGGCTCCTATGAAAAAAGGGAAATAGACGAGACACGGACCGTCTATCGGTATGAATTTAAACCTCTATTGGGTACGGATCTGTTAGCCATATATGCTTATCGTCAATATGGTGGTATTCAGGCTTCTGCCTGCAACTATCTTGTAAGACTTTCTGTTCTTCGTGATCATCATTTGCGTTTTATCGAAGCGGATTATTGGGAAGATTTTGTGTTCACCTTTGATTTGGTTACCTATATCTCACGGGCTGTCCTTTTGCCAGATATAACCTATTATTATATGTGCAGGGAGAACTCTCTCTCTCATTATCAGAGACGGAATAGTATTACAAAGGAAGAAATCCTGCGTAATGTTCAGACAATTGATCACTTGAAGGTCACTTCATCTTCGTTACAGAATAAGGTATATTACCCCAATCGTTGTCTTAATATTATTCTGACTGATTTTTATATTGCCTGTCATGTCATCAAACGTAGAAAGAATATTGTTCCTTCTGTTTCAAATGATGAGATCAAAGCGATCATGACTCATCCGGCCACCTTCCGTCAGATTTGCTCTTTCCGTCAGTCACGACTGAAGAATATGTTTTTCTATATATTAGGAAAGTTACCCTCTTCGCTTTGTGTCGGAACCATTTGGATGATAGGTAAAGCAAAAAAGTTGCTCTAATATTTGGAAATGTCTGATATAATTGCTATATTTGCAACATATTATAGGATATATCATTGATTTCATGGCAAACTGGTACGACAAATATCTTTCTATTTACGGGAAACCGTTTAGTGAGATTCCACAGGATATTGTTGATGGAATCCGGGAACGGTTGGTGGCACTACAGAGTCCAGAACCCTTGGTCTCTGTTGTAGTTATAGCCTATAATGAGGAACGTCGCCTTGCGGCATGCTTGTGGTCTTTAAGCGAACTCCAGACGAAATATCCTATAGAGATATTGGGCGTCAACAATAATTCGCAGGATGGAACAGAAGAGGTATATCAGAAAATAGGTATTCCTTATTTTAATGAGCAAAGACAAAGTCCCGGGTTTGCCCGTCAGCGCGGTTTGGAGAATGCTCGGGGTAAGTACCATTTTTGTATTGATGCTGATACATTTTATCCTCCCCGTTATGTTGATCTGATGATGACAAAGTTGTTGAGGCCAGATGTGGCCTGTGTCAGTTCTTTCTGGAGTTTCTTCCCAGATGCAGGACATTCTGCTTTTGGTTTGTTTATGTTCGAACTGGTGCGTGATACTTTTCTGTATATTCAGCATTTCAAACGCCCGGAACTATGTGTTCGTGGGATGGTGTTTGCTTTTAATGTTGAGTATGCACGTCAGGTGAAGATACGAACGGATATACGACGTGGTGAGGACGGTTCTTTGGCTTTGTCGTTGAAACCATACGGAAAGATCGCTTTTCTTTATCACAGGAAAGCGCGCCCAGTGACAGGCTATGGTACCCTTGGTGAGGAAAGCCTTTGGCAGAGTTTCTTGCATCGAGTGAAGGTGCAGATGAAAGGCATTTCTCGTATATTCTTCAAGAAAGAGCATTACGAAGATAGTGAGGAGAATCTTGTGAAACCTAAGTCTTGAAAATGAAGATCCTATACGTCTGTGATGAATTAGCCATCTATGGTGGTCTGGAAAGGGTCTCGGTGGATAAGGCAAATTGGTTGGTGGAGCATGGGGGATGTGAAGTGTGTTTGGTAACGGTTAATCAGGGACATCACCCCATATGTTTTTCTTTGCACCCGAATGTGTCTGTCCATGATTTGGATATCCGTTTTTACCAGCAATACCATCTTCCTTTATGGAAAAGGCTTATCAAGAAACGTCAGCTTTATCATCTGTTCTGTGAACGGTTGGCCAATAAAATCAAGGAGCAGAAACCGGATATTATCGTTTGTACGCGTTTTGATTTTATTCGTGTTGTCGCAAAGGTAAAAGGGGATGTACCATTCGTTTTTGAATCTCATGCGTCTCGTCTTGCCAGTTATTTTGACGGTGATGGACTGCTTCGCAGATCCTATGTGTGGTATTCACAGCGTGCTGTGAAGAAAGCCCGGATGGTAGTGGCATTGACGAATGGAGATGCTGATGAATGGCGGAAACTGACATCCAAGGTCTGTGTGATACCTAATGTGGTACATCTGAATAAGACAGGCTCATTTAGTGACTGTACGTCTAAATCTGTCATCTTTGTGGGGCGTTTTTCCAAACAGAAAGATATTGACAGCCTTTTGCGTATTTGGTCAAATGTTTATCAACGTCACTCAGACTGGAGTCTTCATGTTTATGGTGGATATGGCGAGTTGCAAGATGTCATGCTTGCTAAAATCGGACAACTAAATGCAAATATTCAGGTTCATGAACCCACGTCAGATATTATAGAGAAGTACAAGGAGAGTTCTATCTTGTTATTGACTTCCCGCTATGAGCCCTTTGGCTTAGTCCTTCCTGAGGCGATGAGTTGTGGCTTGCCAGTGGTGGCATTTAATTGTCCTTATGGTCCTGCAGACATCATTACCGATGGCATCGATGGCTTCCTTGTCCGTGATAGAAATATTGAAGATTTTGCAGATAAGGTTTGTGCTCTGATAGAAGATGTGGATTTGCGACAAAAAATGGGACAGGCAGGAATACAGTCTTCAATGAGATACAGCGTTGAGGTCATGATGCCTCAATGGAAAAGATTATATGAATGTATTTACGTATGAAAAAGCTTCTTTACATCATTAGATCGATGGCGATGGTCGCCGGGACCGAGCGGGTCGTTACTGACAAGATGAATTGGTTGGCAGAACATGGTTATGAGATTACACTTGTTACATACGAGCAAGGTAATCACCCTATCGTATTTCCCTTGCATCCGAGTATAAAGGTTTATGATCTTGATACTGAGTTTTATAAATTGGGATCCCTCTTTTTGCTGCGTAGATACTATGAGTATCTGAAAATGAAATCTGTATTTGGAAAACGTTTGAAGTCGATTGTGGAGGATGTTAATCCGGACATAGTTTCTACTACGGCTTATTCCTTAAAAGTGGCCGATGAAATTGTCAAGGCATGTAAGCATTCGCGATTAATATTAGAATCCCATGAGACCTGCTTTTCCGTTTTCAAAGAGTATGATTATCAGTCAAATCCATTGATGAGGATTGTAGCAAAAGTATATGATTTGCAATACTATCATAGTATTAATAAGTTTGACCGAATAGTGACGTTGACAGATGGTGATGCCAACGGGTGGCGCAGGCATGTCTCTACAGAGGTCGTGGTTATTCCCAATCCGTTGACATATTACCCCTTGACTTTGGAAAAGAAATCTGCGGATGGCCCATGTCGGTTGATTTCTGCAGGACGTCTGGACAGTGTGAAAGGTTTTGATATGCTCATTGATGCCTTTTCCTTGATATCGGATAAATGTCCTGAGTGGCATATTGACATCTTTGGGCAAGGCTCCATAGAAAAGCAGCTACGAACGCAGATTGCTGATAAGGGATTAGAGAACCGTATTATTATTCATTCCCCAACGGCCAAGATCTATGACGAGTATTGTCAGAGTGACATATATGTGTTAAGTTCACGCCATGAAGGATTGGGTATGTCATTGATTGAAGCGATGTCATGTGGCATCCCTTGTGTGGCTTTTGATTGTAAGTATGGACCTGCAGAGATCCTTTCCAATAGAGAAACGGGCCTGTTAGTTGAAGATGGAAATGTAGCGGAATTAGCCAAGGCCATGCTTTGGCTCATTGAACATCCGGAAGAGAGGCTACGAATGGGGCTTGCAGCTCGTGAATCTGCAAAGAGATACAGTAAAGAGAGTATTATGCATCATTGGGTAGAACTGTTTAATCGATTAAGCTAATTCGTTATCTATAAATCATCCTTATAAATCTTCTAATGGCTACATGTATAATTAGATATAAGTAGGGAATAGTCCGGAAGAGATAAGATGTTGTTTTCTGTCTGATACCATTCTTGAAACGTAAATCTGGTATCTGCTCCTTCATATAACTGATAATCTCTTTAATTTCAGACAAAGTAAAAAAACTATAAGATATAAGGGTAATCAACAAGGTAAAGGATGCGTATACGTTATCTTGCAGCTTAAGTAATGTCTCTGGTGTATGGTCGTCTAGAGCTCTCAATTCCCATGTTTTTTTCATTGCTAAACAAAGGTCTTTGGCTTTTTGGGGGTTGAAAGAGAAAGTTGCGGCATTTTCTCTTTCTTTTCTATATATGTTTAGCAACCATGATACTCTAATGCATTTATTGGCCTTGAGATAGCATTCATGAGTAAACGGCACATCTTGATAGCGTATCTTGGGAAAGAAAGTTATGTGGTTGTCTGTCAGAAATCTCCTTCTATAAAGTGTGCGCCATACATAGCATTGACTAGGATTAAGATAACCTAAAAACAACTCTTTGCCAGTCATCTCAATCGTTTGGCCATCTTTCTGTTTAGAGTCTAACTTAAAATACTCAATTATCTCATTATTTCTCATTAGAAAGTCTGCAACTATCAGGTCGGCTTTGGTCTCTGTCGCCTTGTTAAGCAAAAATGGTAAACTATTATCAATGAGCAGATCATCCGAATCAGGCATAAAGATATACTCTCCCTTTGCAGCAGCAATTCCATTATTGCGAGCCACGGATAATCCCTGATTCTCTTGTTCAATCACCGAGATGTTGGAATGAGTCTTGATGATGTCAGCAATCATCTCCATGCTGTTGTCTTTTGTCCCATCATTCACGATGATGACTTCAAAGATGCTTTCATCAAGGCCTTGCCGGAAGATACTTCCCAGACAGTCACGAATGTATTTTTCAACATTGTAAACTGGTACGATAATAGATAGCTTAGTCATTTGTTTTTGATGTGGTTTAGTATGCTTCTGTATTTCCAAACAGATTCTTCAAAGGTTCTTGCGTAGAGAGACCTAAGAGTCATATAAAAATGTGGCATTCTTCTAAACATGAAATCAACAAATACTTGTTTAATTCCGTCGTTGAAACGCATGTCGGGAGCGACATACTTGATATTGTTCAATATCTCCATTCTCTCAGATGGACGGGAAATATTGTGCGCAACAACGCAGAAAAGCATTGAAAATGAAGTAAACACATCTTGTTTTAGTTTTGTGGCAATCATTGGCGAGAGATCTTTCGTATGTGTTAATTCCCATGTCTTTCCAATGGCTGTGCCAAAATCCATTCCTGATTTTTTATCAAAATATGAGGTGACAGACAATGTGTTTCCTTTTCTGTAGATATACATGGGAACATTTATCCTTAAGCATTTCTTTGCTTTTATGGCGCATTCATGTGTAAAGGGAATATCTTCAAAAAAGATTCCTGGAACAAACGTAATGTGATTTTGTTCCAAAAAACTTCTCTTGTATAGAGAATGCCAAACATGACAATCATGAGGATCAATATCTTCAAGAAACAATTCTTCGCCTGTCTTCTCTATAACTGTAATTGTCTTATTATGATTGACCTGGACGGTATGGATGTCATTGTCATTTACTTCCATGTAGTCTGCTACAACGAGATCGGCATTAGCCTCCAGGGCCTTCTCAAGTAGGAACGGCAGATTGTTCCCAACCAACAAATCATCAGAGTCAACAAAAATAAAATATACACCAGTTGCATGGGCCATTCCATTATTGCGAGCCATTGATAATCCTTGATTCTGCTGTTCTATAATATGAATATTCTGATGTGCTTCAATAATGTCTGCTATGACCTCCATACTCTTGTCTGGAGTTCCGTCATTAATGAGAATCACCTCAAAATCTTCATCAGAAATTTCCTGTCTGAAAATACTCTCCAGACACTGATGTATATACTTCTCTACTTTGTATATAGGAACTATGATGCTCAGTTTTCTCATCTTACAAAGATAGTGAGGTTTTTATGATGTTGCAAAGATAGTGAATAAATCTGATAATACCAAATTTTAAATCCTTTTTCTTCCTAATAGCATCGGGGCATACTTTTTTCCCAGTAAAATAATGGGGTAGAGGAGTGCCACAATGACGAGCGCGGTGGGCAGTGCCTCGTACCAATGGTAGCAGATGGAGGTGTTAAGATGCAGCAGACGCTCAAGGATGAAATTGACAACTGTGACAAGGACGTTATGGAGCCCAATAACCACCAGCGTACCAATTGAGAGGTTGATAATGATGATGGACTTAGATTTATCTAAGAGTTTGCAACCGTATAATGTCCCAAAGAGGAATCCGATATTCACAGGATAGAATAGGATGATATGCAGAAGATGCTGTCCCCCAAAATATGCCTGTAGATGCCAGTGGAAAAGCAACAGACTTCCAGTAATACAGATGATACAGCCAAGGAAGTCCCGTTGGAATTTGACATCCCTGAATAGTCGTTGTTGTCCCAATACGTAGCCGATATAATAATAGGGTAGGTTGCGCATTAATCCCATGGGGGTAAGATCAGGTGCGAAATACCAGTATTTATTGGCTGCATACAGAAAGAAAGAGAGGATACAAAGCGTTATCATGATGACATGTTGGTATTTGGTCTTTCTGCATAGGTCAACAGTCACGTGCATGATAAGGATGGCGGGCAGATACCATAGTGGTCCGTTGAGTGGTTCGCAGAAGGCGTTCTCATGTTCGAAGAGCAGGGCTCCGAAGATAGGCTTCATGGCAGAAAGCAGGTCAGGTAGTCCACCGTTGAGTAAATAGTATTTGACAAACCAATAGGGATAGACGATGGCATTATATATTAAATAAGGTAGAATGAGACCGTGCCAATATTTCCGCCAGTTTTCCTGATCGCTCCCACGGTCTTTCTTCAGATAACCAGAAAGGAAAAAGAAAATGACGATGATCACGGCTTGCAGATAGCGGTAGTAGAACCACTCTTGGGATTGCGGCAGGTGGCAAAACACAACGGTCATTACCGCCAGTGCCTTTGCCCAATCTATCCAGTTAATCCGATCTTTCATGTTGCAAAAATAAAATTATTATCTCAAAATAAAGAATAATTCGTTGTTTTTTTGTATCTTTGCAATGTCAAAAACCTAAAATGTAGTGTTATGGCAAAGCTGAAGGTCTTGGAAGTGATCCGACAAGGTCAGATTGGTGGGGGAGAATCCCATCTCTTGGATTTAATATATTATCTTGATAAGGAGCAGGTGGAGCCTGTCTGCTTGTCGTTTACGGATGGTGAGATGATTCACCGTTTGAAACAGATGGGTATTGCCTGTCATGTGATAGAGAGCCAAAAGCCGTTTGATATCAGGGTTCAGAAACAGGTCGTGGAGTTGATTCGGGAAGAGGGTGTTCAGTTGGTTCATGCGCATGGCAGTCGTGCGGCCTCAAATATCTTGTTTCCTGTCAAAAAACTACATCTGCCATTGGTCTATACCGTGCATGGTTGGAGTTTCCATGATGACCAGTCTCTCCTTGTAAAGAAGTTACGAGGATGGAGCGAAAAGATAATATGCTATTATGCCAATCAGGTTATTTGTGTTTCTCAAAGCAATAAGGACACAGGGCGAGAGGTGTTTGGACTGAAAGATGCCCTGGTAATTGAGAATGGAGTTAATTTGGATCGCTTTGATCCAGATGCTCAGTTTAAGAACCTTCGCCAGGATTTGGGCTTTGAGGAATCGGATTTCGTTGTTGGTTTTATTGCGAGGTGCACTAAGCAGAAAAATCCTATTGTTTTCCTCGAATCATTGGTAAAGGCTCATGCGGCTAATCCCTCTGTGAAGGGCTTGTTTGTTGGAGAAGGTGATATGGACGCGGAGGTTGATGCGTTTATCCAGCAGCATCAGATGCAGGGGTATATCTATCGTTCTCCATTCAGGACTGATGTACCAGACCTGCTCCACTGCATTGATGTTTATTGTCTGCCAAGTTTATGGGAAGGACTGTCTATAGCTCTTCTGGAGGCAATGGCTATGCGAAAGGCCATCATTGCGACACCTACCGATGGTACAAAAGAAGTGATGGAACACGAAAAGAGTGGTTTGATTGTTCCGTTTGACGATGTGCCAGCCCTTGCGAATGCAATTGGTGTCTTTTATGAGGATCGGGCATTGATGGAAAGTTGTGCTCGGCAAGCCAGGAAGTATGTGGCGGAGCGGTTCAATGCCAAGCGGGTGGCAGAATCTGTATCTGCGATTTATTCAGAGTTAATTATTAGTAAGTAAGATGGAGAATCAATCATTTCAAAGACTTTCACGCTCAATAGAAGTCTTGAGATTTCCATTGATCCTGTTTATTATATGTCTTCATTGTTATACATCTATTAGTTCTATTACCAAAGGGCATAGCTCGTTCTTTCACATAACCTATCCATTCTCACTTTGGATCGGAGAGACTGGTGTGCCTGCCTATTTCTTTATTTCAGGATTATTGCTTTATTATAGTAAGAAAACCTATGCACAGAAGTTGAGAAGTAGATTTAATACACTTTTGGTGCCATATCTGTTTTTTAATGGTATCATACTGTGCGGCTATTTATTTCTAATGGTCATTGGGAAGCCAGCCGTTATACTTGAGAAGGATGTGGCAGACTATTCTATCATAGATTATATAAGGGCTTTTTGGGATAGAGGTTCCTGGTCTGGCGGTAATGGGGCTCCTTTACTTTGCCCATTTTGGTATATAAGGAATCTGATAGTATTGGTCGTTTTGTCTCCCGTCTTCTTTTACGTCATAAAATATACTAAGTTGTTGTTTCCTTTGATAGTGGGTTATTTCTGGATGAATGCTTATGATAGTGCATATACGCTTCAAAGTCTGACGATGTTCTCTTTAGGAGCATATTTCCCCATATCAGGAAAGAATCCAATAGATATCTTTGACAGGTATAAGGTCGTTTTTATTGGCGCATTTTTGTTATTGGCAACAATGGATATCCTTCATTTATATATCAATATACCATTTGCCTTACCGTTTCATCGCTTGTCGTTAATAGCAAATACTTTTTTTGTGATATGTATGTTGGGCGAAATATTAAATCGCCGTCATATCTACTCTCCGCTTTTGTCTAAGTCTGCTTTCTTTGTCTTTTGCATTCATTATCCTCTGACACTTGTACTAAGACCACTTTATTCTATTATTAGCGGATTTCCGGATATCGTACTTGTGATGGTTTATCTGGTGTCTGTGATTTGCGTTACCTTAATAGGTGTTGCTGTGTATAAGTTACTTAGTTGGATGATGCCTGGATTCTTGAATGTGATTACAGGGAATCGCGGGTAGAGATGTAATCACGGCATATAAATGATACAATGCATGAATCCATGAGATAGTATCCTTTATTATTCAGATGGATATGGTCTTCTAAATACAGATCCCTTGGATCCTCAAATCCCGTAGGATTCCAATCTTTGGATGGTATATATATGATGTGGTCTTTTAAGCCATTCTGACATATCATTAAATATAATTCTTTTCGGTAATCTTTAAAGGTCCACATGGGAGCCTTAGTAAAACAACTGGATATGTAATGCCTGATTTTGGATATAATGGATTCTTTCTGAAAGACGAATTTATAATCTACATCAGGCATATCTAAAACAATAGGTTTGATACCAGCTGATAACAGATGGCGGATAATGAGGCCATAGTGATAACAATAGTTCTTAGTGCCCATCTTAGCAACAGCATCATTGATACCCGCAGAGATAATACAATAATCAGGTTTCCTGTCGATAAGATTCCGCGTTCCAATTGGCCGGATGGTATCGGACATGAGTTCATAGATAGCTTTGGTTTTTGCCCCAACCATTCCAGATGAGTTGACGCAAATAGGCTGGTTAAGTTTGTTTTGTAACATTGACGTTAGAACAGTGTCATTGCCGCTTTTAAGATGATATGCGGCCCAACTGTCGCCAATCATGAGCACTCTAAGGGTGTCATCTGTTGGCCTTGTATTTGATGTGTGTACAGCGGCTCCCTCTTTAGCCCATGAAAAGTATTCATATAGTCTCTTGCTGATAGCAAGGAGGCAAATGATACAGCCCATAAGGACAATTGTATATATAATTACATGCCTTTTCATCTATATTATAAGGATAAGGAGATATTGCTTACGGTTAATGTAGATCAAACTGATAACACCAGTTATGCTGTGGATAACTTTTCCCTTGGATGATAATGGCGTCCACATTCCCTTGTGAGTCACGAAGATTTCCTCTGGGACCTATTCGCCAGCCACATCTGTCGAACTCTCCGTTAATTGCATAGCGGATCTTGCAATCTAATGGGGACTCTTTGCATTTAATGATAACAGTGTCCTGTTTTAATGCGACATCAGAAATGATATCCACATTGTCCCTACGAATCACATTAAAGCCATAATTCGCAACTTTCCTGACTGCCATCGTATCAAAGCATAAGGGTGGATATGGAACATTAAATGCAATATGTATTTCGTTGCCAATAATGGTTGTCTTGGTAGGGATGACCCCTTGGAAGCGTTTCTCGTTGTGTAGAAGCCCCAGTATGGATCTGGCAGCAAGACTGCCAATTCTTTTCTGGCTTACGGCATCTATATGTAGTAACTCATTCACAAATGAATAGTGATAGACAGGACCGCTGGCCCATATCATGGAATCCTCTCTGACAAATTCCATTTGTATCTCTGGGATATTAGACTCTTCGCAATCATAGCTATTGGCCTTGTATCTTGGGGCTTTGGTGACAATGTTTGATTGATATAAGATGATACGAATATCATTGTCTTGCCCTGTGATCTTTTTGATATCTGTGTTGAGGTCATGATGCATCTGCTTAAACAAAACTTTGTAGTCTGTGCCAGGATAATCTACGATGTCTGACTCGCCTTGCATCCAACATATAGCGGGGACATTGAAATCCCACCCTCTTTCTTTTGCCTTTTTATGAGCATACTCAATTTCTTCAATAAACTTTATGTAGGGTTTAGCGGGATTGTCGAATTTGTCAAGTTTGTATAAAGGATCCTGCCCATGACCACCTGGAAATATACAAATCATCGTGTCTTTACCAAGATGGGAAACTAAATACTCGGCCATTCCATATACAGATAACTCAAAGGCTTTCCTGTCATAATGGAGAAGTCTTTTGATGTATTGCTTAAACCTGCTACTATGGTCGAAATATCCGAAGACATAGTCCATATGCTCGGTTACAATCCTTCCGTCATACTTAATCTTAAGTGAGTCGAAGTTCGTGATCCTAATCGCCTCCTCACCTAAAGCATAGCTTTGTCCATAGACAGGGATGCACAGGACAGTACGATACTCATATCTCGTAGTCTTTTCTTTTATATAGTAATATGCATCCCAGACAAAAGCAAGGAAACATACGATAGTAGCCAATCGGTAGAGATATTTCATGTCAATCACGATGAATTTGCGTTGCAAAAATACACAAAAAAAAGATAATCAGGACTTGTTTATGTCAAAATTCTTATTTTCATTTATTATTTGTATGGTTTTATGTGTTATTTTTTGTATATTTGCACCAAAATATGCAATATATGCGGACATTAAGAGAATTAAAAGCCTTAGCTGCGAAGGAACTGGATATCGCGCCATGCAAGGTGGCGATATTAGGTGATACGGCTACACAGTTGTTGGTGACCTCTGTTAAAGGAGAGGCTGCAGCCAGGAATATAGCGTTGGATATTTATGAGGGAGAATACAACCAGATAGAACGCCAGTTGCTGGATCCCACGAGTGAACTCTATCAGTTTGATGCCAGCGTTGTCATGATCTTCCAGTCAACTCATAAGTTATGTGAGTACCATAGTCTGTTGCCTGCAGAAAGACAGGAGCAGATAGCAGAAGAACGCCTGTCTTTCCTTTCTTCCATTTGTGAGAGTCCTGCTTTCGCAGAAAAGAAGATCCTCTATTTCAATTATCCGGAGATCGAGGATACTGTTTTCGGAAGTTATGCTAATAAGGTAGAGGCCTCTTTCTCTTTCCAGGTTCGCAAACTGAACTATGAGTTGATGCTGCTTTCCCGACAGTATCCAAATCTGTTTATCTGCGACATTGCAGGTCTGCAGAATATGTTCGGTCGTCAGTTCATGTTCTCTCCGAACGTCTATATGAGTACAGAGATGGTATTAAGTGTGAATGCCCTGCCATACGTGGCATCACGCGTCGTAGATATCATCGGGGCTATTAGGGGACAGTTCAAGAAGTGCCTGATATTGGATCTTGACAATACAGTCTGGGGAGGTGTTATCGGCGATGACGGTCTCGAAGGTATTGAGTTAGGACATGGTCTTGGCATTGGTAAGGCTTTCACGGAGTTTCAGATGTGGGTGAAGAAGTTGAAACAGCGTGGTATTATTATCTGTGTGGCTTCCAAGAACAACGAAGATACAGCGAAGGAACCCTTTGAGAAACATCCCGATATGGTGCTGAAACTCGACGACATCGCAGTCTTTATGGCAAACTGGGAGACAAAGGTGGATAATATCCGTGCCATCCAAAGCATTCTGAACATCTCCTTCGACTCGATGGTGTTCCTGGATGATAATCCTTTTGAGCGTAATATCGTTCGTGAGAATATCCCTGGCATCACTGTACCAGAATTGCCTGAGGATCCGGGAAAGTATTTGGAGTACCTGTATTCGTTGAATCTTTTTGAGACAGCATCCTATAGTCAGGCTGATAAGGATAGGACTAAGCAGTATCAGGTTGAAGCCAAACGTGTATCATTGGCTAAGACGTTTACCAACGAGGCCGATTTCCTGAAGTCGTTAGATATGATTTCAACGGTGAGCGGTTTTTCCAAGTTCAATACCCCTCGTGTGGCCCAGTTGTCACAGCGCAGTAATCAGTTTAATCTGCGGACGATCCGTTATACAGAGGCAGATATCACCTCTATGGCAGAGAATCCAGATGTAATAGATCTGAGTTTTACGCTGGAAGACAAGTTTGGCGACAATGGCCTGATTGCTGTTGTCATCATGAAGAAACGTGATGATGAGACGCTTTTCGTGGATACCTGGTTTATGAGTTGTCGAGTCTTAAAACGTGGCATGGAGAACTTCACCTTGAATACCATGGTGGAATATGCCAAGAAGAAAGGTTTCAAGAGAATCGTTGGTGAGTATCTTCCGACACCTAAGAACAAGATGGTGGAACTGCATTATCCCAATCTTGGCTTCGCGAAGTCTGATGAGCCGTCTGATGGCGTGAAGTATGTCCTGGATGTAGATAGTTATCAGCCAAGGGAATGTTATATTACTAAAAAGGAAGTTGAGTCATGATGGAATTTGCCATTGATCATATTGGTTATGTGACCAAGAACATTGAGAAGACCGCAGAGTCGTATGGGATCTTAGGCTATTCAGCCGAGGAGGTTGTCAATGACGACACCCAGAAGACAAAGATCTGTTTTCTGCGGAAGAAGGGCGAAGTGTCTATTGAATTAGTGGAACCCTATCCGGAGAATGCCACCATGTTGAATATGCTAAAAAAGGGTACGACACCTTATCATACCTGTTATACGGTTCCAGATGTCCAATCAACCTTTGAACAATTGAAGGAATTGGGCTTTACACCTTTGTTTAATCCCGTTCCTGCCCCGGCTTTCGGTAATCGTCTGATCTGCTATTTCTGGAAGAAGCATACAGGTCTGATAGAAATTGTGGAACAAGAAAAAGGTGAGTAGATACTCACCTTTTTAGTTCCTTGCTGATTATTTCAGAATAGAGAGTTGCTCCTTTTCTGTTCAGATGTCCATAATCATAGAACAGTTCCGGATGCCCGACAAATACAGAGTCCCGGAAATGATCCATAAAGGGAATCTGATACTTGGCTGCTAAATCCTTGGGAATTTTATAGACATCTTCTTTGGAACAGATATACATAGGAGATACGATGATGGAGAGTCGGATGCCCTTTTGTTGGCATTCTTTGATGAATCGTTCCAGTAGATTCACTTTCTCCTGTTTTATGGGGAAGGGGTATTCTTCAGCTACCAAACCAGTAGTGTCTAATACACCATCCAAAGGTTTCCAACCTTTCAGACTTCTGTCCATGGAACCGAATTTCCCAGTCAGTAGGTTCGGCAGTCCTCCTGTATATCTGAAACCCCATGAGAGTTGGTATAGCCAATAGTTGCCTGAGACTTTCAGCATCTCGTCACATGCTTCTGACATCCCACAATAAGGAGCTAATGAGCCTGCTCTTTCCGTTCCGGAATAGGGGGTGTCCAGGAAATCACAGGGATGAACCTCAAAGACGATTTCCTTTGGTGTATATCGGGAAAGGATATTCCCTAAAAGGCCATAATGATAATAGATATTCTTAATTCCCCAGTCTGCTGTGTTGTAGCAGGTCATACCTAATTCCTTCTCGAATATCGAAGGCACATAATGATGCAGACATCTCGAACTGCCAATGAATAGCAGAGAGTCTTGCGTGCTTTCATTGGAATAACTGATCTTATACTCATCCGTCGCATTCGAGATTCTATAGAGGTGCCCTAACCCAATTCCTATCACCCTGTCTATGACGAAAAACAGACAGGCAACGATGATAATATGTAGTGCAAGTTTTTTCATTCTCAGAATTGGAAATATATAAACTGGTTATTGTCAAATATACCGAACAACAGAATACAGACAATCTCTACGGCAACGGTCATCTCCCATCGCCACTGCTCTGCCCATTTCGGTAAGTATATCTTCTTTTTAGGGAACCACTCTTCTTGGATATCTACATAGATGAGCGCAATCGAACAGATGGCAGCATTCACCATGGTATTCATGTCGGTGAACAAACCTCCGTCCCAATGCGAGAAGATACTTCCCCATACATGGAAGAATTCCGTCATATTGGCAGAGTGGAACAACATCAGACCAAATGTCACCACCAGATAGATACCAATCATCTTCAGGACGTATGGATAGGTAGGCCAGCCTTTGGCATTCAGTTCAATCTTCCTTTTCTTGAAGAACTGACCGTTGACCATGAGGGGGATGTACCATAGACCATGGTAGATTCCGAAAAGCAGGAAGGTCCAGTTCGCACCATGCCACATGCCAATAAATGCCATATTAAGCATAATGGCTGTAATGGCTCCCTTTACGCCTAATTTCCTGAACTTGATATTCAGTGGCAAGAAAACGTAATCTGTCAGCCAACTGGTTAATGACATGTGCCACCTGCTCCAGTAACCTGCGATATCAATGACAAAGAACGGGCGCTTAAAGTTCTCAGCCACCTTAAAGCCCAGTATCAATGCTACGCCGATGGCCATTTCACTGTATCCGGCAAAGTCTGCATACATCTGGAACGGATAGAGTAGGGAAGCAAAGATGATGGATATGGCAGAGTGGTGCTCATAATTGTTCCAGATGGCACTCACATAAAGATCCAGTCGGTCTGCAATACACATCTTCAGAAACA
>Ga0310690_10003625_pt1 | contig 22884 bp, 38 predicted proteins | sample AusTroGonzalo_MG_2_FD_207661 | JGI IMG/M metagenome (GOLD analysis project Ga0310690, IMG submission 207661) | Bovine rumen microbial communities from tropical cattle in Woodstock, Queensland, Australia - Gonzalo_04 (v2) (version 2) | ecosystem: Host-associated > Mammals > Digestive system >... | reverse complement strand
TATGAAAAAGAACAAAGAAAAAATGAAGATTATATACCAAGAGAATATTTTGGAGCAATAATAGGTTGGACTACTGATACAATTAAAAATAACATAGTAAGTAATTTAGAAAATATATTGCAAAAAGAATATCATTTTACAAATGGTAAAGAATATGAATTGAAATACGGGCAACAAGATAAATATTTAAAAATATACAATATAACATTTTACTTTTTTGGGTTTAACAACAAACTATCATTTAACAGAATATTAGGTAATCCATTAATCTTTGTTTGGGTAGATGAAGCAGCAAGAATATATCAAGGGCAATTAATGGAAAGCTTTGATGAAATACCTGGTAGACAAATGAGTTATGCAGGACATCCTTATTATAAAAGAATAGATAGTTTTAATGTTGAAGGTAATGATAACCACCCTTATAAAGTAAATTATATAGATAGTAATAATTGGAAAAAATATATATTTTATCCTTATGATAATCCAGTATTAGATACAGAAGAAAAGATAAAAGAAGCAGTAAATGCTTTTCCTGTTGGATCGTTAAGAGAACAAAAAGTATTTAATAAATGGGTAATAGCAGAAGGTAGAGTATTTAATAAAATAAATAAAATAGATAGTTTAGACGGATTATTAATAAGAGAAATAGGAATAGGAATAGACTATGGTAGCGTTAATCCTACAACGTTTGTACCGATAGCTTTGTGTTATCATAAAGAAAGTAAAAAGTGGATATTAGTAAGATTAGAAATATACTATCATAATCCTAGCATAGAACACGATACACCTACAACAGAGTATTATTCAATGCAGTTAAGATTATTTATAGCATATTTAAAAGATAAATATCCTAACATACCAATAACAGATATAGTAATAGATAGCGAAGCAACACACTACCATAATAGGTTAACTGCTGACGGAATAAGACATAGTTTAGCAATTAAAGGATCTGGAAGTGTAGATATAGGAGTACAATATATGCAAAGTTTATTTTATAAAGATTATTTATTTATATTAGATAAACCAAGTATAAGATATTTCTTATTAGACGGTAGGTATGAAGAAAGTGGGAAAGATGAAGGACTACTTGAATTAGAAGGTTATAGATATGATAAATTAAAAAGTGAAAAGGAAGGGACTAACTGTTATGTAAAAGATTTAGACCATCAGATAGATGCAATGAGATATATATTAGAAGTTTATAAGAGAACGAATAGGGCACCGGTGGTATAAGGAGATATTATGTTAGATAAGGAAAAAATAAAATTGATAAGTATGTTAGAAAAAAGCCAACAAGAAACATTAATCAAAATGATATATTATTTTACTTTTTTAAATTGGTTAAAGGAGAATAACATTGGTTATAAAATGTAAAAAGACAAAAAGATTTTTATGTGAAATAGACATAGAAGAATATTTACATAATTTAGAACAATTAGGAATAAGCCAAGAAATACCTTTAAAAATAATTATACCTTGTAGATCCTGTAAAAAGATAGAAATATATAATATATATAGAAATCATTATGAATTTAAAGAAAACCTAGAAAAATAGGTTTTTTTATTTTTTTAAGAAATTTATCAAAAACTATTGACAATAATTAATATTTATGATATGATATAGTCGAAATTAAAGAAAAGGAGAGAAAAAATGAAAGTGTATGAAATTAAAGATGAAGTAAGAAAATTAGAAGGGAAAAACGAAATCACCCGTTATCAATATTCTGTTGAAAGAAATGAACAAGTTAGAAGGAGACTTGATATATACAGAAGAAAAGGTTATAAAGTAAAAACACAACAAAACTGGTGGACTACCATTGAAATAGTTTTAATTTAAAAATGAAAGTTATTTAAAGCTTTCTCTAATGTAGTCAAGTTAAAAAATACAGATGATAGGAAAGGAAAAAAAGAAAATGAAAGAAAAATTTGAAAAAGCAATTAAAGAATTAAAATTGAAAGAAGAAGATATAAAAGAAATATCTTATGTTAATATGGAAAAGATATGCAAGATAGTTAATTGTGATATGTTAGATTTAATGGAATATTTAAGATATGAAAGATAAGAAGATTAAAAGTCTTCTTTTTTATTGACATATTAAAATAATAGTGATATAATGATATTAGAATTGAAGTGCAAGTGATTTGGATTAAAAATCGCAAATGAAGGCACATACCTAGAAAGGTGTGTGTCTTTTTATGTTAAAAAAGATATTTAATAAAAAATGGACTTTATATTTATATTATAATGGCATATTAATAAAACGTAAAAAAATCAATGATATTGAAGATATTACTGTTATGAATATAAATATACTAGGACATAAGGAATTGTTCGGTAAAAGTAAAATAAACGCGGTTATACGTCCTGTTAGGCTGTTATATACAGACGAAAATAAGAAAAAGACATATTGGGGGGTAATTTTTGAGAAAGGAGTTGAATATAATGGAAAGTAAAATAAGAGAAAGTATGCTATTGCAAACTCCTTATATTAAGATAAGAGCAAAAATAACATTGCCAGGATATACAAATGGAATACCTAACATAAAAGAAGAAGATAGATATGTAGTAGCACCAAGTGCTAAAAAGATAGCTACTTATATTAGAAATCAATTATTCGGTAGTGAGTTAATAACACAAACAGAAGGATTAAGTGTAAATTGGTTAATGCCAACATTAAGTCACGCATTAGAAGAAGCTATTTATTCAAAAGAAAGTTTTATCTATATACATAAATTTGATAATAAAGTATATTTAGAGTGCTTGTGTAAAAATCAGATCCATAATTTAGTACAAAAATATGACAAAGTTATTAGTTGCGATATCATACAAGATTATGAAGGAGAAGAAGCTTTATATAGCTTAACTAGACATATTGAAAATAAAGACGACGGTACATCAGTTATAACAATGACAGCTTATGAAAGAAGTTATAAAGACAAAGAGTGGATACCTATGCCTTTATGGAAATTTAATCAAATAACTGGTAATGATTATAAGCAAATATATAATCTACCATATCAGCCAATTATTAATATAGACATAGGACAAGATTTCTTTAAAGATAGTGAAAAATTTATCAATGAAGAAATGCACATCTTCAATACGTTTGCAGAAGAAATAGAAAAAACTAAAACAAGAATAGTCACGACACAGCATTATTCTAGTGGAGACATAGCAAGTAGTTGGAAGCCAAGCAATAATATGTATGAAGTAAATACAATAGCAGTAAATAATATGCAAGACTATTTTACATTACTACCTGGCGATTTAGAACATCAAATGTTTGAATTTTTACAAGGAGATATAAGAGTACAACAGTATATAGATAGTTTTAAATTTTGCGACTATCAAATAATACAAATGGCTAATTTAAGCCCAGCTACTTTTGGTTATGAGAAAGACAGTTATCAAAATGTAGCAAGTATAGATTTAAATGCTAATTTAACTGAAATGACTATTGAAGCAATTAAAAGACAATTAGAGCCACAGATAAATAAATTAATTGAAAACATAGTTATATTACAACAAAGCCAAGATATGACTGAAAATCTTATTCCTAGTGAAGTAGTATGGGATTATGGATCTAACGAAAGATTTGATGATATGAAAAAGTTATCAGTATTACAAGCAATACAAAGAACAGCAAGCGTACCTTATTCATATAGAGCAAAAATCATAACGCCTATACTAAACAAACTAATAGATGAGCCAACAGATGATGAAGATTTAATTAAAGCATATAAAGATGAAGAAAGAGATATAAAGATAGATTTTGGCGAGGTGTAGCCAATGTATGAAGAATTTGGACTTACAGAAGAATTAAGACAAAGCATAATTGATGAATTTGGAGAAATAAACGAATTTACTATAAGAGAATTTTTCAATGAATTTAATGAAGAAGTAAGTAAAAACATAAAAGATGAAGTAAACAAAAATAAAAAAGAAACAACAAAATTTATGGATAAAACAAAATATTTATTCTTTGCAGGTTTGTTATTAGGTTATGGATATGTTAAATTTAGTGAAGAATTAGATAAAGAATATGAAGAATACGAAAAAGATATAGAAAAAAACAACCTTAAAGGGTATAAATTTATTGCTGATAAGATAAAAAAAGAAGAAGAATATAAATATACACCAGAAGAAACATTGGAGTTTATAAGTCAAATAAATGGCTTATTAAGTAAATTTGAATTAGATACAACAAGTACAAAAGCAGAAAATGATAAATATATTAGATTAATTAAAAATTATTATAGAGAAACAGAAAAGCAAGTAAGCTACTATCAAACAGATATAACATTGAAAGAATATTTATCAAAAAAAGTTGATAAGTTTGATAAGTTAGAAAAGACAGTTGCTTATTATGGAAAAGACGGAACGATAAGAGCATACTTTGATATAGCTAGTTATGATAGTATGGTATATAATACTAATTTAACTAGAACAGGAGTTAGAGAAACATTAAAAGCTTGTATTAGATTAAAAAATGATGTTGTATATGTAGATCCACATCCGTTTGCTTGCCCTGAATGCCAGATATGGCAAGGAAGATTTTATAGTTTAAGTGGAGATACTGAAACATTTAATGGCGAAAAAGTTATTCCATTAGAAGTAGCAATTGAAGGAGAAAGTGGTATTGGTTTATTACATCCAAACTGTACTCATATACCTAGACCAGCAATTGATATTGACGAAGAAAGTGATGAATATAGTGGTGCAGAGTGGGAAGAAAAATATGACACAAGGCAAAAAATACAAGCATTAGAACTCAAAAAAAGCAGATTAAGAAATGATAATAAAATATATAGTAGATTAGATGATGAAGCAGCAATAGATAAAAACAAACAAAAAATAAGAAGTATAAACAAAAAGATACGAGAATTAAAACAATAACAATTGTAAAAGCTACCTTGTTTGGTAGCATAGAGGTATTTAATATATAAAATGCTTTGTAGTGTATAAGGCAATATTAACTACTTTTATGGTGCTAAACAAAGCACTAGAAAAATGCACTTCTTTCTATATTCTAGACAGTAGGAGGAAAATAATGGATATTAGTAAATATCTAAAAAACAAGGATATCCAGCTATCCAATGAAGATGTAGACTTTGAAAAGTTGGAAAAAGATATTAGGAAGGGATATGTTTTAAGTGAAGAAGTCGATAAAGCTAGGACAGATAGCATTAAAGAAAGCACTTCAAAATATGCAGAATTAGAAACAAAATATAATGCACTAGATAAAAGTTATAACGACTTACAAGCTAAAAACGTAGAACTAACTAATAACAATAGTGGATTAAAATTACAAATGGAAATGGTAAGTCAAGGTTTTTCAAAAGATAAGTTTGACGAAGTATCGCAATTAAGGACAACATTATTTAAAGATGAAGTTGACGATAGTAAAGCTATTGGTATGATAAAAGAAAAGTTCGGTGCAACATACTTTCCAAAAACAGAAACAAAAACAGAAGTACCTAACGAAACTAATTTTAATACACAAAATAAAACAGAACGTGAAATAAAAATCACAAGGAAAACAAGTGTAAGAGATTTGTTTAAGAAAAATTAAAGGGAGATGAAAGAAAAATGAATTACACACAAGAAGGTGTATATAGTTTAGATTTGCAAGCAGTTGCAAAAAGAATTTATTATTCATTAATCTATCGTTCTACTTTTTACAAGTTTTTGAACGAAAGATATATTGGAGAATTAAGAAATGCAGGAACTCCAATGATAGAAATATTAAAGAGTGGAGATGCAACAGTTAATGTAAGAGAAACAAAAGAAATTACAACAGCATTAACACCAGGTATGTTAGGTTATAATTCAATTAAAGTTGATTTAACAGAACTACCTATGGATTATTCTATTAGAATACCAGTATTAGTAGCAGGAACTAATTTTACTAACACATTAGAAGACGCTATGGATAAAAAAGACCAAGCAGTAGCAAAAGAAATTGATACTTATGGATTTGGTGTATTAGCTAGTGGTGTCACTAATGAAGCAGAGTGGAACCCTGCAAGTCAAGAAGATTATATTAGTTTATTAAATGGTTTAAAAGCAACATTATTTAATAACAATGTATATGATGATTACAGATTAGCACTAGGAGCAACAGAATATGGTAATTTAGTATCAGCTTTAACATCAATTTTAAAATATGAAACAATGACTGGTGTTGAAGGTGTTGACCGTGGTGTTATAGCAGAAGCTTATGGAGTATCAATATTCCAAGTAAATGATAGTATGCTAACAGATGAAGTTGGATATTTCTTTAATCCAATTGCAGTAGTAGGAGATAGCTTCTTTGATAGCTTTGTTGAATATAACAATAACTATCCTGGTTTTCCTGGCTACTTCGTAATGGAAGGAAATATTATGTTTGGAGCAAAAGTTGTTGAACCAAACGCAATAATCAAACTTGTAGAAGAAGTATCAGCATAATAGAAAGGGGGTTATAAAATGACCTTCTTTACTCAAAGTGAGTTTAAAACAAAATATAATATAACTATGCAAAATGACGATTTATGGAAAATAGAAGCAGTATCAGAAATGATATATAGCCAAGTAGGATTAAGGTATCGTGATCCAAGTTGGAATAGCGATACCGTACCTACTGCTATAAAAAATGCTTCTATGGAACAATTAAGGTTTATGTATGAATACGATATACCACTTATTGATTATAAAGGTAGAGTAGAAGCAGGAGAAATGAAAAGTGAGTTTAAAACAGATTATAGTACCCTTGCTTTGCGTATTCTAGCTAACAATGGATATTTATATCGTGGTAATCCAATTAATCAAAATATGGCATTAAATTTGCCGTTTAGGAGTTAATATGTATATAACAAATGGTATGCCAGCTACTTTAATTCAAAATAACAGAAAGACAAGTGGCTATTATGACGACCAAGATAAGACAGAAGTAGATATAGTATGTTGTCCTTATAACGTAGACCAAGATGTAAAATTTGGTATGTATACAGTACCAGAAGCTACTGGATATTATATACTAAAAAATTGTGTTGATGTTAAAGAAGGAGACCAGCTTGTATTTAACGGACGTACTTATTCAATATTAAGAGTAAAAGATAATTGGATATGGAATAAAGTTGTCAATTTTACAGTGGCGGTAAAATAGTGGATATTCAAGTAGATGTTAAATATACGTATCTTTTTCCGTATAAAGAAATAAACAAATATGTTGATTTAGTAGTATATGGTGTAGCAAGAGCAACATTGGATTATACTGCGTCAGAACAAGCTTTTCCTTATTTAAGTGGTAATTTGGAACAAAGTGCAATGGCACAAGGTGTAGTACAAGAAAGCGACGGAACATATTATTTAGGTGCAGAAGGAGCAGATTATGCTGCTTATGTATGGAATATGCCACAAGAAACTACTAATTGGACTAACCCTAAAACTTTATCAAAATGGTACGTGACTATATTTAATAATAAAAAGGAACTTATAGTATCACAAGCAACCGCGAACGCTTTAAGGAGTATGAGATGACAGAAGATGATATCAAGAATAAAAATCTAGTATTAATTACTTATTTAGATAGTATTATTAGTGGATATAAAATAAAAGCTGAATATTCTACTAACGATAACGATATTAATGTAATAGTATGTCAAGAAGAAAGCGGACAAAAAGTAGTTTTCTATGATAATGATAAGCCATTATTTAATTATTATACTATTAATATATATGGAGATAACATACAGAACGAAAAAGAAACGTCTGTTGTTATAGGTAATTTAATAGGTAAAAGTGATACAATAGATTTTGAAGTTGATAAAGAAAATCAAACTTGGCAGCTTATATTTATGCAAATGACAAATCCACGAGCAATACAATATATGGATATTCGTAGAGTGGCATATACAATGACTTTAAAATGTATAGTTAATCGTATAGCATAAGAAAGGAAAATAAAAATGGAGTTTTATTTAAATAATAGACAATTCATTAAAGGTTTAGCAATTAATACAGGTACTACTGAAAATCCTAGCTTTACTACTATGTGTACTGCTAGTGAATTGACATTCAACACAGAATTTGAAGAACAAACTTTCTATGTATTCTGTGACGCAATTCAAAGAGCATTAAAAACTGGTGTAGCTATGACTATTGAAGGTAGTGTTAAAATAGATATTAATAACGCTGCAATTGTTGCTTTACTAGGAGATTTGCATACGTTAATTTCTACTGGGGAGATAGCACAATTTAGTAATCAATTAATGCAATTTGATTTATTAACAGGTATTAGTGAAGGAGTATTGGAATATACAACATATCAAGTACCAGTTAGCTTTTCATTAAGTGATTTAGGCGGAGCAGCAGAAGATGTAGCAGAATTTAGTATTACAATTAATATTACAGGAAAAGGAACAGTAGTTGCATCTGCATAATTAAAAGTGATACCTTACAGGTGGGGTGGTAAAACCTCATCTGTTTTTATATATAAAAGAAAGGAAGTGAGATTATGCAAGGAGCGACTATATTAACAAGATTTACTGCGGATACAAAGGATCTAGATGATAAAACAAAAAGTTCTCAAAATAAAATACTTGGTTTTTTAGGAGCATTAGGTGGTGGAGCATTATTAACAAGTGCTTTATCAAAAAGCTATAACATAATAAAAGGATTTATTGGAGATAGTGTAAATGCGTATGCAGATTTAGAGCAATCAGTTGGTGGTGTAGAAACATTATTTAAAGATAGTGCTGATGTAGTAGTAGAAAATGCCAAAAAAGCTTATGAAACAGCAGGTATAAGTGCAAATACTTATATGGAACAAGTCACGTCTTTTAGTGCTAGATTATTACAAAGTACAAACGGAGATACTAAAAAAGCAGCAGCAATAGCAGACCAAGCAATGATAGATATGGCAGATAATGCAAATAAATTTGGTACTTCTATTGAAAGTATACAACACGCATATCAAGGCTTGGCTAAACAGAATTATACTATGTTAGATAATCTAAAACTAGGTTATGGCGGTACAAAAGAAGAAATGCAGCGATTATTAGCAGACGCTGAAAAATTAAGTGGTGTTGAATATGATATCAAAAATTTAAGTGATGTATATAATGCTATCCACGTTATACAAGAAAATTTAGGTGTGACTGGAACAACAGCAACAGAAGCAAGTACAACAATTACAGGAAGTATGGGAGCAGCAAAAGCAGCTTTTGAAAACTTTTTAGGTGGTACTGGTGGTGTTGAAGAAGTAATAACTACTTTTACAACAGCAGGAACAAATATAGCAAATGCAGTATTAAAAATGCTACCACAAATAGTACAAGGAATAGTAGGTATAATAAATGGATTAATGCCATTGATACCAGAATTAGTAAAAACATTGGCACCTTCATTGATACAAGGAGCATTAGATTTAACAATAGCATTAATTAATATGTTGCCAGATATTATAATGATGATAGCAGAAATGTTGCCAGTATTAATGCCTATGATAATAGATGCAATATTAGGAATTATTCCAGCACTTATTGAAAATATACCATTATTTATAGACGCAGGAGCACAATTATTAAGTGGATTAATAGCGGGAATAATAAATATGATACCTATATTATTAGCAAGAGGTGCTGAAATAATTGTTTGGTTAGTAAATGTGTTAATGGAATTGCCTAAAAAAGTTAAAGATATAGGTGTTAATATGATTAAAGGATTATGGAACGGCGTAAAATCAATGAAAGACTGGGTTGTTAATAAAGTTAAAGATATAGGTAAGTCTATACTAAAAGGATTAAAAGGAATACTTGGTATCAAGTCTCCTAGTAAAGAATTTGGTTTAATTGGTAAATTTTCTGTATTAGGATATACAGAAGCATTAGATGATATGACAAAAGACGTACAAAAACAAGTAAATGAAACTTTTGGTATTAATCCACAATTAGCAAGTTCTAGTGCGTCTCATTATACACCTAACGTAATAGTAAATAATAATATTAATATGAAACAAGATCCATTAGGACAAATGGTAAATGATATAAAGACTTTTAGTGGTGGAAGTAAAAATGATTATAATTATGGTATGGGGGCATAAAATATGAACGAACAAATAAAAATGTTTATTAATAATGAAGAAGTAGTTAGTGATAAAGAATTTACAATTAATGAAGAAATGCTTTCTGCTTCTTCAACCATACTTAACAATTGCTATCCTAAAAGTTGGGAATTAGTAAAAGATTATACAAGCGATTTTTACTATCCAAAAGATTACTCAAAATTTATACTAGCACAAGGTAATTTTGCAAATGGTAATGAAGAATATAGTATATTACAAACAAGTGGAGCAAGTCCTAGTTATAATACAAATGTAGAAAAAGAGTGGAATACATTTAATATATATGGAAATAGTTATCAAGCAACAAGAAACGGATTAAATTTATTAAATAATGTAGCAGTAGGTAAAGTACAAAATGGTGTGACGTTTATAGTTAATAAAGATAAGACAGTAAGTATATCTTCATCAACAGGAGCTACTGCAAACACATTTTTAAGATTACAAGAAAATTTTACATTGGCACCAGGACATTACTATATGAAAGGTGGTTATGCTTCAAACACTACTTTTGTAGCTTTACAGATACTACATACAGATAGTACATATACACCAGTACAAGCAAGCAGTGCTGGATCCAAAGCTTTTGATATAGTAGAAGGCGATATAATTAACTTTATGCAAGTAAGAGTTGGTAGTGGTTGGAGTGGAACATATACATTTTATCCTATGATAACTACCAGTTTAGATACATCATACGAGCCATACGGAGTAAGTCCAAGTCCTAGTTATCCAAGTGAAATAATAAATATTGGATATCAAAATATTTTTGATAAGTCAAAAGCAGCAGATTTTTCAACAGGAGCTTCAAAAGATGAAATAGATAATGGTATTAAAGCAATAAACACAAGAAATGCTAATTATAATTATGTTGGAATAATTTTAGGACAAAGTGAATTGTTAGGTAAGACATTAACTTTAAGTGCAAATATAATGCCTAGTGCAAGTAATACTGGATTATTAAGAGTTTGGTTTGGTAATAGCACAACAGCAGCAGTACAAACAATAAGTGATAATTTAAATAGTAGTGGCAGTACGACATTTACAATACCAAATGGATTTCCAAATAATACAGATAGGATATATTTACTTGCTTATGCAAATGTTAGTGGAACAGTGCTTATTGGAGATTATGTAGAATATACTAATTTACAAATAACAGAAGGTAGTAATCAATTAAGTTATATTCCTTATAGTAAATATGGTATAGAAATAAATGCAAATAACAATAAAACATTATATATATTAAATGAACCATTAAGAGCAATAGGAGATACAAAAGATAGATTATATATAGAAAATGGAGATTTAATTGTAGAAAGAAAAATTGGTAAAATTATATTAGATGGAACTGAAAATTGGACTGTTAACTCAACAAATCAAACAGGAAAATATAGAAATTGTACTGATTTGTCTATATTAACAAATGATAATTATATAAGACCTGCTAATAATTATACATTGCCAAAAATATTATGTAATTATTATAAAGCAGCTATTGCAGGTAGTCCTGGTACTTATGCTGCAAACGAAGGTTTTTCTCTTAATCAAGGAGACCTTATAATGATATACGATAACACTTATAATACAAATGATGTATCTTTATATCAAAATTGGTTGTCTACTCATAATTTGGAAGTACAATATATAATGAATACACCTACAATTGAAAATTTAGGAAAAGTAAATTTGCCTAGTTCTTATAAAGAACAAAATAATGTAAGTTTAGGAGTAGGAATATTAAGCACGACTATTGATATATATTATTATTGGAAGAATTTTGATATATTGTTTGCAGGTATAGTAAAAAATAGTGGAGAAATAAGCCTAAACCCTAGATATCCACATTATTGTAGTTTGCAAATATTAGATTATAAAACATTTTTAAGTGAAAGTGATACGCTAGATTTTGTTATAAGTAATCAAACAGTACAAGAAGCAATAGCGATGGTAATTAATGCAGTAAGTGGTTATGGATTTATAGTAGGTAATATTGATATTAGCCAAGCAAATGACTGGATAGGGGCTTATTCTACATTAAATAAAACTGCTTATGATGTATTACAATATTTAGCAGATATAACAGGTAGTAGGTGGAGAGCTAGATATGTTGATAGTTCTACAATGGCAATTGACTTCTACGATCCAGATACTTTGCCACAAGGACAAGATATAGAATATAATACTTCATATTGGGAAGATAATAATATAGTAGATTTAACATTTAATTATGGAACAAGAGATTACAGAAATAAACAAATAATTTTAAGTGATGAAGTATACGCAGAAATAGATTATACAGAAATATTGTTAAGTAATGGATATAATACTACATTTATTGTAGGGCAAAATATAGGTACTATTAATTCAATAACTATAAATGGAATTAGTAAAGATGTAATAACAGAAACAGAAAAAGAATTAGGAGCAGATGGAGATTTTGTTTATACACCAGGTAAAAATACAATAGAAGCTTCAACGACATATACAGCAGGGACACAAATAGTTGTTTCTTATATACCATTAGTAAAAGGTAGACAAATAGTATTTAATGACGCAGAAGTAGCAAGAATAGCTACACAAACAAATACAGTTGGTGTAATATCAAGATATGAAAGTAGAAATGATATTGTATCTAGTAAAGAATTGGAACAAATAGGAGAAACTTATATTGAATTTAAAGGTAAGCCAGAAATTATACTAACGTTAACAACACAGAATAAAGACCTTTACAATGTAGGAGAAGTAGTATATTTCCAAGCACCTATACCAGAATTAGCACAAAAGTATATGGTAAAAACAAAAAAGACAGAATATGTTGTTATAAATAAAATAATTAATCTATTCTATGTATATGAGTTAACAAGTAGCTTTAATAGTGAAAAAGCAATTAACTACTTTGATAATCAAAGAAATAAAGCACAAGGAAATATACAAGAAGGAGAAAGCATAACAAGAAATGTTGATATAAACAATTCTGCAACGATAATTTGGAATAATGCAACAGTAGAAGAAATAACAATAACTGTTGACGGAAACAATGCTTTAAATAGTGTATTGAATAGTCCATTTATAGAGTAGGGGGAAAATATGACAGATAATTATAAAAATGAATTAAGAGATTATTTAACTGGTAAATTGAATATATCGCCTAACTCAAATGATCCGCAATTCTTAACACCTATTAATATTACTAACAATTTATATAGTTATATTTCAGATAATACAGTACAACCTGCAACAAGTTCTTATAAAATAATTAAAGGTAAAAATACAAATAATCAATATTTAGATTTTAACTTATTATTAGGATTAGATGAATACGATAATAGTAGTTTTATAGTAATATTAGATAGAGCTTTTAATCCTTGGCAGTTTATAAATAGTTATTCTAGTGGAACAAAGTTTGGTTTTTTTGAAGAATTAATAGTAGATGATGACGGAAGATTTTATGGAGTAGAATATGTTAACGGTACAGGTGTTAGAAGATTTGTTATGTTAAATAACATATTAACTAAAATAAACACACAAACACCATATAAAGTAGTATTAAGACAAAGTTATAATCTACCAGCTTCTTTACAAACTGGAACAATAAAAAAATTAATTAAAAAGCCGCTAGGGAATAAATACTTATTCTGTGCTACTACATCAAGTGACTATCCGTTAGCAGTTGAATTTACTATTAATGTAGGAGAAAGTAATGACTGGATAGAATATACATATACAGATAATAATTGCGGTATAAGTGGAGCTTGGGCTAGTTGGGACGCAGACGATAATATGATATTCAAGTTATCGTGTACTTATACAGACGGAGTTGACGGATATTTATATATATTAACAAATGGAGAAAGTGATATATTATTAGAAAGCCAATATAGTTTGCCAGATCCAACAGCAGACTGGATACAAACTGCTATATTAAATGAAAGTGCTATCTATTTAAGTTTTTGTACGGTAGACGACGATTTAATATATAATCAATATATATATAAAGTAGACGGAAGTTTAAATTTAATATTTAAAAGTCCTAACACAGATGTAGCAATGCCAGGAGCTTTAATAAAGTCGGATTTATACACAGACGGCTATAATGTATTCATATCATTTAATGTGCCAAATGATGATGATACAATAGATTATTATATGGGTATTATTTATAATGATGTAGTATATTATATTAACTTTGGCGCTTTAAGTTATGTAAATAGTTCTTCATTATATGCAACGAATACATTTCATCAATTTAATTTGTATAGCTATTATTTACAATTAGGAGATACTTGTTATGTATCTAACTCAATATTTAATCCTTTGGAATATAATGGCTTGCCATATAGTGATATAAGTGGATTAGTGCCAAATAGTGCTATATTATATGGAAGTTATCACATACCAGTTTTTGCAAGAAATCTATATAATAAAACAGTAAATGATAACGTGACTGTTTCTACAATAGAAGTACCGAATAATATGTTAAATTTAGTAAATATAGCAGAACAGGAATTGTTTGGAGAAACTAATATTGATTTAGTAGATAATATAGAAAGTATAATAACAAATGAGTATGAAACATTAAATATCAATTTTTATAATACTATTACAATGAAAAATAGCAATAATCCAAGTAATGAAATAATGAATAGTGCTGGTGCTATAAGAATTAATCAAAGTTCTTCCAATATAATGGATTATTTTGATAGTCAAGCAACAAAAGTTAGAATTAATTATACAGACGGAACTAATTATATAATAGCGATAGATCCAAGTACACAAATAACTGTTAATAATAATATTGCTACTTATTCGTTTATAATATATGCACCAACAAATAAAACAATAAAAGATTTAGAAATAATAAGTTATGATGAAGCAACAAGCTATGTAGTAATTAATGGTAATTTTACACAAGATAAATATTACAGAATAACACAAGATGTATATGTAGAATAGGAGTGATATAATGCAAAGTATAAGTTATACAAACAAGTCAGCATTAAATGAAAATGCAGATATAGCAGATATTAACAAATGTAATGCAGTAGATATGAACGAAATTAAGTCAGTAGTAAACGATAATGCAGCAGAGTGTGGAAATGCAGCAGATTTAAATACAACAGATAACACCAGTTTAGTTAATGGTATAAATGAAGTAAATACTGGATTAAGCAGTAAACAAGATATAATCTTAACTGGAACAAGTTTGCCTGGTACTGCAACAGACGGAACAATATTTCTACTATATAATAGTTAAGGAGTGATAATATGACATTGACAACAAGTTGGCAAATGGTATCACAAGCAAAATTAGGAAATAGTTATGGAGATTTCTATATAAGAATTTATGCAAGGTATACAAGTCAAGATGAAAATAATCTAACAAGTGCAGTACAGTATCAAGCCAGAGGTTATTATAGTGGAAATACATATATATTAGACACAGGATCTAATGGAACAGTAAGTGGAAGTGGAGCAACAAGTGCTAATTTCAGTAGAAGTGCAAGATATCCTAGTGGAGAAACAACATTAGCTACAATAAATGGTACTGTTAATCATAATGCAGATACAGGAGAGGCAAGTATTACTTGTAGTGCAAAATTAAATTTTCCAAACTGGAATTGGAGTGCAACAGCAAGTGGTAGCGCAGATTTGCCTACAATAGATGTAGCTACTTTACATTTAATGGATAATAGTACGTGGAAAAAAGCAACACCATATTTAATGGTTAATGGTACTTGGAAGAAATGCAAAGCATATTTAGGAGTTAATGGTAGTTGGAAGAAAGGAGTATAAAAGTGGAGAGAGCAGACAGATTAGAAAAGAATATTAAAAGATTTATAACTTTTGGTGGTTGGATTTTATCTTTGATAATTGGTTTGTGGAGCTTGTTTGGTATATATTATGATTTAAAAGAAGATTTAGAAGCTATCCAAAAATCAACATTAAGAAATACGATATGGAACGTAAATATACCAATGCACGATAGATTAGAAAGTTGCGATACTTATATTAAATTAGGATATAATAGTGAAACAAGAAAATATTGTGATGATTTATTAAGTAAAGATATTATAAAATAATGAAAGGAGTGAAAATATGATATCAATAGTAAAAACAGATAAAATTAAAAATACAGATGAAGGAAGAGTATTAATAGCAGAATTAAGGGGTTTGTCAACAGATACTAAACCTACAACAATAGGAAATAATGAAATAGGTAATGGTTCTGCATATATAGAAATAGATACACAAAATATATTCTTCTTTGACGGTGTTTCAAAAGAGTGGAAAGGTGTAGAATAATGGATATATTAAGTTATTTATTAGGTAAGAAGTCATCAGGTGGTGGTGGCGGTACTACTACTAAACCAGCACCTATAAGTATTAGTTTTCAAGGGTCTACCGAAGAAGAGTTTGATTTAAGCAGTATTTCTTTAAAAGAATTAACATCAAGCAATTATATGTTTGGTAGCTGTACTTCTGCAAATAAAATAATAATAAATGATATGGAAACAACAAAATTAACTAATATAGATAATATGTTTAGGGACTGTTCTAAATATTCAACAAAAGATATAGAAATTGTTGCTAAACTTAATACTTCTAATGTGGTATCAATGCAGAACGTTTTTTATAATTTTGGAAGAAATACAAATGTTAGTCAAACATTAGATTTAAAAAGCTGGGACGTTTCAAAAGTAACGACTACGAATGCTATGTTTTATTACTGTGAGTATTTAAGAACGTTAGATTTAAGCACCTGGTCTCCTACGAGCTTAACAAATGCTGAAAGTATGTTTTATGGTTGCAGAAGATTGGCACATTTAGATATTCGTAATTTTGTTTTTGATAATATCAGTAATTATTCAAGTATGTTTTATTCTAATCAGGCGAATTGTGAAATAATAGTAAAAGACGATACACAAAAAACCTGGCTAACAACTAATTTTTCATTTCTAACAAATGTAAAGACAGTAGCAGAATACGAGGGATAATATGAAAGAAAAGATAGCAAAATTAGTTGATTTAAAAAGTATTATTACATTAGTATTAGCTGGAACATTAGTATATGGATTTATAGTTGATAAAATAGAAACGAAAGATTTTCTAATTTATGTAGCAATGGTTTTTACATATTATTTTGCAAAAAAAGATAAGAAAGAAGAAGAAGATAATGGCAGTAAAATGTAGAGTATTACAAAGTGGAGTATGTGCTATTACTTGTAGTTATAATAAAGATAATCACAAAGGAATAGATTTAGTAGATGTAGATAGTAAAGGAACACACATTTTAGGTTGGATTACATCTCATAGTGAAGGTACAGTAGTAGATTTAAGAACTAACTGTAAAGGAAAAGAAGGAAATGGAAGTTATGGTAATTATGTTAAGATAAAACATAACAACGGATATTATACTTTATACGCACATATAGCATATAATACAATTAAAGTATCAAAAGGACAAAAAGTAGCTAAAAATCAAGTATTAGGTTATATGGGAAGTACAGGATTTGCAACAGCAGGACATCTTCATTGGGAAGTAAGAAATACAAATGATACCAGAATAGATCCAACACCATATTTAAATAAAGATTTGCCAAACAATGAAAGACAAGTAAATGTATATTACAGGGTAAAAACAAAAGAAAATGGTTGGTTAGATGAAGTTAAAAATTTAAATGATTATGCAGGATTAGGAAAAAATGCAATAATAGGGTTTATGGTTAAAGTTGATAAAGGAAGTGTCTGGTATCAAGCACATATAAAAAATGTAGGTTGGCTACCAAGAGTGACTGGTTATAATATTAACGATTTCAATAATGGTTGGGCTGGCGATGATAGAATAATAGACTGTGTAAGAATTTATTACAATACACCTAGCTATATAAGACCATACAAGCAAGCAAAATATCGTATAAATGGTTTGCCTTGGCAAATAGATGATATAACAGGAAAAGGATATGACGGCTACGCTGGAAATATGGGACAAAATGCCTATAAACTAGAAATAATAATAGAATAACATCACTAAACTTAATTTTATATAGGTATTTTTAATGAAAATAGTAAAATAATATAAATATATTAAAAAAGTGAATTGTTTAATATAAGCAAAATAAATATGGTTTAAAGAGATATTAAAAAAATGTCTCTTTTTTTATTTTTTTGTAAAAAAACTATTGACAATAATAAATATTTATGATATTATTAAGATGTAATAAGGAAAGGAGTGATTATATGCAAAAGAAAAGATACAGATTAAAAGCAAAATGGGGTGTTGTATTATTTTATTTAGTTGAAATAATATTTATACTACTAATAATCAAAAACAATAGTTAAAAGGAGAAATAATGAAAAAAGAAAAATTATTGGGGTTGTATAGAACATTTATACATAAATTTTTATATGTTGAAGGGTATGATAAAAAGGTTTTGGTTATATTATTGTTATTAATGGTGGCAGATTTGGTGGTGTTATATTTAATATGGTAAGCGAAGAATTTAAGTTAAATTTATATTACAATATATATAAGAATAGTCCTATCGCTAGTAGAGAAAAATTTAGAAAGATGTTTTGGAAAAAGCACGGAAGATTTCAATATTTGCCAGAACTAATTTATATGATAGAACGATATCAAAGCAAAAAATTTGGTAGTCTTATATATCAAGATACAACATATAATTATGATAAAAAAATGAAAGGACGTAGATAAAATGAAAGATGTATATATTAAAACAAATGAATTGCCTGTATATATAGCAGACGAATATTTTTATGGTAAAGATTTAATTAGTATTGAAGAATTAATTAGTGTTATGGAAGATATGAAATGTGATTTAGAAAAGATTGCAGAAGATTATAAGGATCTAGTACAAGATGTAGAAGATAACTATAAATTTATTGGTACAAGAGAGGCAATTGGATATGATGAAAGAACTTGGTAATAAATTAACAAAAAAAGATATAAAGGAATTGCAAAAACAATTGCCTTTACTACCTAAAAAAAGAAGTTGATAAATAATGGAAGAAGAAGCAATTTATATTTTAACAAAGTTAAAGATTAAAAATCATTTAAAAACAAAAGGTAAATATATAAAATTAACGTATGCAGATTTATTGAATTATACAATAAAAGCATTAAAGATAATGGAACAAGTGAAGCAAAATTGACAAAGAACAGAGAAAAAGAAATCAAAGAATTAATATATTTAAGAAGTGAATTAATAAAACAAGCTAAAAAAGAAATAAAGTCATTACAACAAGAATTAGATATGATAAATGGATATAAAAAATTAGAAAGGAAGAAAAATGAGTACAGAAGCACAAAAAAGAGCAAGTAGAAAATACTATCAAACACATAAGGATTATTATAAACAAAAAGCAATAGAAGATAGTAAAAATGTAAGAAAAGAAAGAAACGAATTAAGAAAAAGAATTGAAGAATTGGAGAATAAGCTATATGGAACACGAGATACTGAAAATAGAGACAGCTAGAAAATTAGCAGATTATGATAAATTAGTAAGAGAAAAAAATAATATGATCCAATATTTAAAAAATCAAGTTGTTATAAATAAAAAACAAATGGAAAAAAACCATTTATTGAAAGAGAAAGAATTAATGATAGTAGCAAGAAGTAAGCTAGGATTAGCACAAGAACTTTTAAAGATGTTAGATGTAAAAAGATAAAAAGTTCTTTTTCTTTCAAAAAATATATTGATTTTATGCAAAAAATGATTTATAATTAAAATAAAGAAAGGAGATATGAAATGTGGTGGTTTAAGGAAATAGAGAAAGCAAAAGTACTACAAGGCAGAACAATAAGGTATTTAGCAGAAAAGAAATTGTTTATCACTGAAAATTATTTATCATTGATTTTAAGTGGCAAACGTGGCTGTTCTCATTTATTAGCACATAATATAACTAATTGTATAAGTTTTAGTGCAAAATTAGAAGATTATTTTTATAAAAAAGGAGAATAGTATGCGTGATAGTTTTATATTTTATAAAAGTTTTTATGACAGTATAAAAGAACTTGATCCAAAAGACCAAGTCCAAATATACAATGCAATATTTAAATATCAATTTGAAGAAGAAGAAATTGAATTAAATGGTGTTTGCAAAAGTATATTTATATTAATTATACCACAGTTAGAAGCAAATAACAAGAGGTATGAAAATGGTAAAAAAGGTGGAGCACCAAAAGGAAATCAAAATGCAAAAAAAACAACCAAAAAACAACCAAAAAACAACCAAAAACAACCTAATGTAAATGTTAATGTAAATGTAAATGATAATGTTAATGATAATGATATTATTATTACTAATAATATATATGATTTTGTAGAACAAAATTTTGGAAGAACTTTAAATGCAATAGAATATGAAGAAATATCAAAATGGGAAGATAATGAATTAACAAGATATGCTATTAAAGAAGCAATACTAAAAGGTAAATATGCTATAAAATATATATCTGCCGTTCTTGATAATTATAAAAAAAATAATATAATATCAATTAATCAAGCACAGCAAGAAGAACAAAATTATAAACATACAAAAGATAATAAGAAAATGACGGCACAAGAAAAAAGATTTGAAATGTATAAAAGATTGGAGCAAGAATATGACAATTAAAGAAACCACAGAATTTATGGAAAGAATAAAAAGCCACTATCAAGAATTTTTGATAGATGATTTTAAAATTAAAGAGTGGTATAAAGAATTAAAACAATTTGATTATGAAGATATTAATAATAAATTAGAACAACATTTAAAAAGCGAAGTATATGGAGAACAGATACCAAAATTATATTTTTTAACAAAATATTTAACACCTAGTGAAGATAAAGGAAAAGAATTTCATTATACTACTGAGTGTTATTTATGTAATAAAATTATTAATGATGAAGAATATGAAAATCATTTTAGTAGATGTAGTTCTGCTAGTACAATAGTAAGAGATTTAAAAAAATATTTTAATTTAGATGTTAAATATAATGAGTTAATGCAAATGAGCGATGATAATTTTAATAAAGCTTACGTTAAATATTTAAATAAAATGGTAGAAGCAAAAGGACTATCAATTGTTAGAAAAAAGATAATATTAAAATGTTTATATCCAGATATGGAAATAAATATTAATGAATTAGTAAAAGATTGGGAGTGATAAGAAATGATGAATAACGTATTAGTAGTTGGAAAATTAAGAAAGATAGAAGATACAGGAAATGGTGCAATAATAACAGTAGAGTGTACCAGAGCATTTAAAAATGCAGAAGGAATTTATGAAAGTGATTTTATAGATTTTGTAGTATGGGAAGGTATTAAAAATAACCTTATAGAATATTGTAAACAAGGAGATACAATTGGAGTACGTGGTAGAATAATAACTAAAATTGAAAATGATGTTAAGATTACTGAATTATTAGCTGATAAGATTTCATTTTTAAGTGCAAATCCAAAATTAAAGAAAGAAGAAGATTAGTTATGAATAAATTGTTAACGTTTGGTTTAGGAATATTATGTGGTATGGTACTTTATATGTTATTGATATCTATATTTAATAATAAAAATAAGTATTGAAAAATTACAAAAAGTATGTTATAATTATATTGTACGAAGGAAGTAGATTTATCGTAGGTGGCAACCTTCGTACAATTAAAAAAAGCCACTTACGATAAGTCTATTTTTTATAGACAAAAGAAAGGAAAGAACAAATATGGAAGAAGAAAGAGAAATTACGTTTGAAGATTTACAAAGAGTAAATGAAACAATTAGAACAACAGAAATTAAAGGAAAGGAATATGCAGAAGTAAACCAAAGAATAAAAGCATTTCGTATGTTGTATCCAAACGGCATAATAGAAACAGAAATGTTATCAAATGAAAATGGTGTATGTATATTTAGAGCAAAGATATACGGACATACTTTATTAGCAACAGGAACAGCTTATGAAAAAGAAGATAGTACATTTATCAATAAGACAAGTTATATTGAAAACTGTGAAACATCAGCAGTAGGTAGAGCATTAGGTATGGCAGGATTTGGAATTGATACATCAGTAGCAAGTGCAGAAGAAGTACAAAATGCAATAAATAACCAAACTAAAAATATTACATTAGAAGAAGCAGAAAATTATGTATTAACTTTTGGAAAACACGAAGGTAAAAAATTAAGTGAAGTAGATAGAAATTATTTAGTATGGTTAAGAGAAAATGGAAAAGACGATTATATTAAAGCGTTAGTAAATTTATTGATACCATTACCAAGCGAAGAAGAACAAAAAGAAATGTTAGAATTAATAACAGATATAAACGAATTATTAGAAATAAATGAAGTAGACAGAAATAAGTTTTATAAATATTACAAAGTATCAGATAATAGTGAAATGACACTAGAACAATTAAGAGACGCTAAAAAGAAATTGGAGAAAATGTAATGGAAGTAATTAGTAATAGAAAAGAAAAAATATATAGAAATGATTTCAATGGTAAGCCAATGTATAAAATTGGCTTATCAAAGAAAGATAAAAATGGAAATTATATCAATGGTTATATGTTATGTAGTTTTAAAAAAGATACAGATATACCAAACAAAAGTTATATTAATATAAAACAAGCTTGGGTAGATTTTTATTTAAAAGATAAAGAAACAGTACCATTTATATTTATAAATGATTTTGAATTAATCAAAGAAGAAGAAGCAAAAGTAATTAAAGTAGAAACAATAACAACAGAAGAACTTGATGATAATATGCCATTGCCATTTTAGGAG
>Ga0310690_10003624_pt1 | contig 22887 bp, 38 predicted proteins | sample AusTroGonzalo_MG_2_FD_207661 | JGI IMG/M metagenome (GOLD analysis project Ga0310690, IMG submission 207661) | Bovine rumen microbial communities from tropical cattle in Woodstock, Queensland, Australia - Gonzalo_04 (v2) (version 2) | ecosystem: Host-associated > Mammals > Digestive system >... | reverse complement strand
AATAAGGTTGTAAAAGAATTAAACGATCAATTGGCAAGTAATCCGCGTTTTTTGGCAGTGATGCGTGATAATACAATACCGGAAGCAAAAAATTTTCGGGCGATTCGCAGTTTGTTGAACGATCGTAATCACGCGGTGTTGATTAAAAAGTATGGAAACGAATATGAACGCCGTGAAGGATTGATGGATCTGGATGATGCGTATAATAATTTGGGTGTATTTGGTCAAGTTCGCAGCAACTGGAATTATGCGATGCAGGGTTTGTTGATGAACGAAAAACAAAACGCATTGATGAAGGCGCGCGAAGGTGGCGATCCACAAGAAATTGAAGAAGCATTGGCAGAAGTCCAAAAACAACAAGAAATTATTGATGGTTCTCGTCCGGCAGAATCTGCATTAGGGCGTGGTTTAATGTCGTTTAGCACAAGTATTGCGGACAATCCTTTGGCGTTTGTGGCTGGTGCTGCGGCGACAGCATTGACTGCTGGTGCTGGTGCGCCTGCGTGGGTGGCAGCATTGGCTGGTGGTGCGGCAGGTGCAGCAACAACATATAACCGAACAGCAGAATTAGAAGCCGGTGGTGCTTATCAGGAAATTAAAAATATGTATCCTGATATTCCAGAAGATCGTGCGCGTGAATTATCAGAAAATGTTGGTGTAATAAATGGTGCGCTGGAAGCATTGCCAATGGTATTTTCTGGCGGCATTGTTGGTCGTGGTTTGTCAAAAATCAATAAACCATTGACACGTGCTATTGCTAAATCTGGTATAAGAAAAGAAGTTTTTCAAAATCCGGAATTTGTAAAACAGTTTGGTTATGAAATAAAAAAACAAACATTGGGTAAATGGACACTTGATACTTTGGCAGATACAAGTATTGATGTCGCACAAGAAGTTTTGCAAAACAGTATGACAGCAGCGGCAACAAAAATAGCCGGTGGTCAAGAAGGGTCTATTATTGGTTTGTCTGCGCAAGATATGAAAGATTTTGTTGCTAATCCATTTGCGCCTGAACACGCAGATAAATGGAATACAATCATAGAAACAGCGTTAGCATCACCATTTATGTCTGCTGGTTTTTCTGCGGCAGGTCGTGGTATTCAAAGTGGCACGGATGCGCTGGCTCGCAAAAACAAAACAATAGGTCAGGCAGCGCAAGAAACAAGCAAAGGGATGCGTTTTGCAGAAGCATTATTTAATTGGCGGCGCGATTCAAAGGCGGCCAAAGAAGCACCGGTGACAACGCGTGCGCATTTGGAAACAATGATTGCCAACAGCCAAGTTCCGCCAACCGTATTTATGGATGAAAGTATGGCACAAGAATTGGTCAATACACGCCAAGATGTTGCAGAAAAATTACATTTGGCGGATGCACTGGCAAATCGTGATGCCAATGGCGGTATGGTTGAAATTGATTTGGCGGACTATGATGAAGTTGTAAATTCGGATGGCGAATTGTTCCAGTTGATAAAAAATAATATATCGTTCAGTGCCGATGCTTTATCAACAGCAGCATTTATGGACAGAATTATTGCCAGTGAAAAACGCGGTGCAGAATTGTCTGTGGCTATGAAAGATAAAGAAAGCGCATATAATCGTGTTATGGATTTATTGTCGCGCAATAAAAATATGACAACGCAAGAACGCCAGTTTGATGCAAGTTTGTTCCAGTTGGTTTTGAATCGTATGTCTGAAATGTCTGTTGATAATCCAACAGTTCAATCTTTGATGGATCAAATTGAAATATCTATCGGGCGCACAAATCCAAGGGGGCCGGTGGTTGGTGCAACGCCAGAACAAATCAAGGCACAGAAAGAAAACGAACGCGAATTAAAACGTAGAATCCGTAATACAGATGCGGAAACTTTGGGGCAGATATTGTCTGATAAAGGATTCCCAATTCGTGGTTTGTCTGGCACACAGGTGCGTGCTTTGGCAAATGCCAACATTGATAAATTCACATTAAACGATCCGTTGCAACAACAATCGGCAGCAGGGCGCATAAGAACATCTGTATCAGATATAGAACAAAATAAAGCGCAAGGCGATCAAATGTTATTGGATGCCGGTATGACACAAGAACAGATTGATTCTTTGACAGATGCAGATTGGAACAGATTGGTGATTGGTGAATTTAATAAACGCAATCAAGAAATGGGTATTATGTCGGAAGATACACTTGTTGATAATGATGCTTTGGAAGCATTGGAAGAGTGGGATGAAATCTTTCAAAAAATATCTGACGATCAAATTGCTGGTCGTTTCAAACGTGAAGCAGACAGATTTATTATTCGTTTAGAAAAGATGTCTAACCCGACAACGTTCTCGCACGAAGTTTTTCATTTGCTGAACACATATATGATTGAACAATACAATTCTGACAAGTTGACAGATTATTGGAAAAAGCAAGCGGAAACATTGGCACGTGAAGCCGGCGGTGTTATAAAAGATGGCAAGATGTCTTTTGATGAAGCGGCGATGGAAAAAGGCGCAGATGCTTTTACAAATTATATTCGCACTGGCGAAATACCAAACGCAGAAATGCGGCCGATATTGGCGTTTATGAAACATTTGTTTGCACGCGTTTATCGTGCATTAGGTATGCGCAAAATTCGTTTGAACAAAAACATCACAGGTGTGTTTGATTCTATATTCTTGGCACAACAGGATGTAGAACAGATGCAACGCAACCTTGGTTTGTTGGCGGTTGAAAAGCCATTGGGCGCAGATAATAACCTGTATGATTTTTATCAATCTTTGGTTTTAACGAATCGCGCAAGTGCCAGCAACAAATATGTCAAGGCAGTTGAATCATATAACAAAGAACAAACAAGTGCAGAATATCAGCGCGAATTAGCAGATAGAACACGTGCTTTGGAAATTGTTTTGACACGTGATCCACATTATGCAATTAAAGCGCGGTATGAAGAATTGGTCGCATCTGGCGAACAAAACCCAATGGCAATATTACAAAGCGAATATCAGCCAGAATATTCTGTTCAAGAATTAGAACAGTTTATTGCTTTGCCATCTGTTCAAGAAGAAGCGGCAACACAGGCGGCTTTGGAAATGGATGAAGCAATTAAAAACAAATATGATTTGTTGGACGAAACTTTGGCAGAAAAATCTATTCGCAATTATGATAAAGCCAAAGCATTGCTGGCGGAATCTGTTATGTTGAACGGCGGTGATATGAAAGCGTTTGAACGCGAGTGGGTCGCATTAAACGAATCGGTTGAAAACACTTTGGCAACAATGAAAATCAACAAAGTGATTGATTCTGCATATTGGCGTGATCGTGAAGCAATGGCTGTTGAACGCTATGCGATATTCAAACAATCTGGACAAATGGAAAAGGCGGCTGGCGAAAGACGGACACAGGCAATTATATCTTTGATTCGTATTAAATCAGATGCGATGAAAAATCGTGTGAATAAATTTGCACGACACGCACGTCAATATCAAGGGAATCAACAAACAAATATTATGTCTGCTGAATCTTATGATTTGTTGCAATCATTGTTGCGGACGTGGGGCTACCCAATCTTATCACGCAGAACAGAAAGTTTGCCGCTGATGACCAAATTGGAAAACTGGTTTACGCAACAAGAAAATGAATTTATGACAGATATTGGCAGAGTGCGCCCACTGTTCCCTGATATTGCAGAAGGCGGCACAGGTCGTGCTGGCGATATGACAATGGCGCAGTTTGAAAAACTGGAATCTGTATTTAATATTGTTGATACAGTTGCGCGTGCCGAGTGGAAAGTAGAAACAGAATCTGAAAAGTTGGCTTTGCAGAAGATGTTTGAAAACACAGACAAATTGATAAAAGAAAAAAATATCAATACAGATTCTGCATTGATTGGCAATTTCGCAAATCCAGAAGCAATTATGCGTTCTATTTTGCCACAAGATGTGATTGATGCAACGGTTGATCCGTTGTTTGCGGCAATGTCAAAAAGCGAATTGGTGTTGAAAGATTGGAACAGTCGTATGGACGATGCGTTCCGTAAAATTAAAATGTCTGCGAAAGTTGAAACAATTGCGGGTGTGGATATATCACAGCGCGATTTGGCAGATTTGTTATTGTCAATGGGAACCGAACACGCGTATGAAAATATGTTGTTGAAATTGGGTATCTCGCGCGAACAGGCAGAAGCGGTTGCAAGTGAAGCATTAAAGCAGAATCCACAGTATGCAGATTTTATGAACGAAGTTTGGGGCATATATAATGATGTGGTTGAACCATTAAACGAATCGTATCGTAAAACATTTAATCGTATATTTGTGCGTAAAGAGCCACGTGCGTTCAGCATCAACGGTATAGAATTTAAGGGCGGTTATGTTCCTGAAAATAAAAATACAGACAATTTGAATCTGGATCAAAACTTTATGCCGGTCAAGATGGGCGAATTATCAAATGAAAAATTGGTGGAAAAAGAAGCCGATGGTAATATAAAGTCCATTGTTGATAATATGGAAGCGCATTTGTTTATGTTTGCGCGTATGGCGTATGTCCGTGTGGCTTATAATAACGCACAAAAGTTTTTTGGCAGCAGTGAATTTGCAGCAATCGCAGGCGAAAAGACAACAAGTTTCATCCGTGACTGGTTGGAAAATTTGAAAAGCCCACCAAAGACAGACAGTAAATTGATTGCTAAATGTTCAGGTGTGGCAAGTGCTGGTATTTTGGGTCTGTCTGTAATGCGTATGTTTGTGCAGATGTCTGGTATTATACCGGGTATGGCTGTTGTTGGTCGTGGTAGATTTGTTGCATCTTTGGGCAAAACATTAAAGTCAATGGCAACGATGGATTTGTTATCAGAAGCCAAAGATAAATCAGATTATATGCGTGCGCGCTATGAAAATCTGTCTGAATCTGTTATGGGTTGGGATAGAAAAATGTTGTTAAACGGCAAGTTTTTTGATAACTGGTCGGCATTTGCAATGTATTTCTTGTCTTATGGTGATGCTATGGCATCTTTGACAGTGTGGAACGCGGCACACGATAAAGCAATAAACGAAGGCAGAACAGAAGAACAGGCTGTTGCTGATGCTGATTCTGCTGTGCGTTTAACACAGTCGGATTCAATGATTGCATCACGTGCAAACGGTATGCAAACACAATGGGCGCGCATCTTGTCGCCATTTATGTCTTACATAATGTCAATGCAGTCTGTTGTTCGTGGAAAGATAATCAGCAAAGATTATATGGATGCGGCATATATTGCGTTTATGTATATTGTTGTGTCGCCGATTATAGAATCAATGGCAAAAGAAGTAGAATTTTTCCCAGATGATGACGATGACGATAAGTATTGGGATCGTGTTGTGAAGCGTTGGGCAAGCGATGCGGCGAATACTCTTGGCACATCTGTTGTGCCGTTAATGGGAATTGGTGGTGCTATAACATCAGGTGTGGCATCTGGTATTGAAAAAGCAATGACTGGTGAAAATCAGAATTTTAAGTCTTTCCAAATGTCAACACCTATGATAGCATATTTTGATAATATAAGACAGATCGCGGCTAATTCACCTTTGTTGTTTTCTGATGAACAACGTGGCGCGGCGATGGAACGTATGCTCGTTGCTGGGGCAGGGTTAATTGGAAACGAACCAAAGAAACTTGCAAAACGATTCCTTGCAAGCGATTGATAGATTTGTTATAATAAACACAGAGGATTGGCAATGTCGCAAGATAATAAAAGATCAATAGTTATGTATCAGGGGGATGGAAGCAATAATGTGTTTTCCGTTCCTATGACGAAAGGTAAATATGGCACAATATCTGTGGCATTTGTGCGCCGTGGTTTGAATAATTATACTTATAACCCAACAACATTTACGCTGAACGGTGGATTATATGCTTGGTCTATTGCTGGTAATTTATTTTATACCGATACTCCAACACCTGCGGTTAATGCAACGGTGTATAATCAATACGGCACTGCAACAGGATATACTGTGACCGCTGCGGCAGGAAGCACTATAACTATTTCAAACGGAACAGATACTTTAACATTGGCACGCCAATCGTCCAGTGATATTGATGAAAATACCTTGTTGACTTGGACGGGTGCAACATTACAGATCGGCGATTATATTGTTATAGAACGCAATACTGTTCGTCAACAACCGTTTGAATTTCAAAACAACCAAAAACATATTGAAAAATCTGATGATAATCAGGAACGGCAGATTCAAGAAATTGCCGACAAAGTTGCTAATGCGTTATTGGTTGATCCAACACATACAATAGATTCCAGAAAAATGAATCCAATTAACTGGATGAATACGATTATTCGTTGTGTTGATTTGTCGGTGCGAGCATTACGGTATTCTAATGGATGGTTGGATTATTCTTCTGACGATCCGAATATGGCTGACGGCGATAAAACGTGGACACATTTATTAAACACGGATAATATCAAAGGTATAAAAGAAAGAAAAGAAGTTATAGACGATGTTGAACATCGTTGGGTTGAATATTTAGATCAAGACGGAATTTGGCACACTGTTTCAGATTCTGCTTGGGATGATAGAATTACAGAAGCAGAACGCATAGCAAACGAAGCCCATGATTTTGCTGAAAGTGCTATTGCAACCGCTAATGAAGCAAATGATAAATCTGATACTGCGGTAGATTATGCACAACAGGCAATGGATTTTGTAAGTAGCGTTTATTCAGAAAGACACGTATTTGTATTAACTTCTGGACAAACAACGTTACAGTTTGGCGAAAATATCAGTGATAAACAAATTGATTTGTATTGGAATGGTGTCTTAATTACGCAAACTGGTAACTGGACAGTTAGTGGTAATACTATAACATTATTGTTTGGTGCAGAAGAAGATGACACTATTGTTGTTTTCTTAAATGCTGTTAGACAAGTTGTTAATACAGGAGATTTGTTTGCGCATAATACAGATCCAAATGCACACCAGAATATGAATATTGATTGTGGAACATTAAGTTAGGAGTTGGCAGATGACAGAAAAAATATTAACTAAACAATTAAAACAGGTTAGCACAGATAGTAATCTGGGAAATAGTGATTCGTTGTTGCCAACACAAAAAGCGGTTAAAACGTATGTTGATACTGCCGATAGTGAATTGCAATCTCAAATAGAAGAACTGAAATCTCGTGGTAGATTTTTGTCGTTATGGAACTCTGCAACAGGATTAGCAGAAAGCGACCCACCAGTTAGCCCTTATGAATATAGCACAGGCGATTATTTTATTGTTGGAACAGTAAGTAATACAGTAAATTATAAACCAGATGGAACATCTTATGTTATTGGAATGGCTAGTACGACAGTTGAAACAGAAGAAGTTGCTGTTGATGATACATATTTCTTTGATGGTTCAGTGTGGAAATTACAAAGCAATAGTAATAAGACGGTTACTTATGCAAGTTTGGCAGGCGATATTTATGATAGCACAAGTGCAGCAACGGCATTAAACGCTAAACAAGATGTTATTAGTGACTTGGCTACAATTCGTAATGGTGCGGCAATTTATGTACATGACCAAGCGGAAGCAGCAAGCACATGGACAATTAACCACAATCTTGGGAAACACCCATCGATAACAGTGGTTGATACAGGTGGTAACGTTGTGGTCGGTAATTATACATATACCGATGCAAACACAGTCGTTGCTGAATTTAACGCGGCGTTCAAAGGAACAGCCTATCTAAACTAGGAGAAAAAAATGGCAAAGAAAAAAATCTTGGTTGACTATGATTTGAGTCAAAACGAGTTGCAGAACGCCGTTATACAAAACTTGGCTTCTGCACCTGCTAACCCAAAAGCTGGTCAACATTATTTTAACACAGCCGATAATACAGAATATGTATATAACGGCACATCGTGGGTGGATGCGTTATCACAAGGTGATTACACATTCCAAAACGGTGTTGAATTAGTGTCAGGAACACGTAATGTTCAAGTAAAATTAGGCACAAGTTCAAATGTAACATTAACTGCGGATTCAAGTGGATTATCAGCAAGTGTTGCAGATGCAAGCACATCAGCAAAAGGTGTGATTGAAATCGCAACAGATGCAGAAGTCAGCACTGGAACAAGTGAAGTTTTAGCGGTTAATCCAAAACAATTAGCAACAAAAGTGACAGCGAATGCAGCAATTACAGCAGGCACAGCAACAAAGATTACGTATGATGCAAAAGGTTTAGTGACAGCAGGAACAACATTGTCCACTTCTGATATCCCAGATTTGTCTGCAACCTATGTAGCGGTATCAACAAAAGGTGTAGCGAACGGTGTGGCATCTTTGGATAATGATGGTAAAGTTCCAACATCACAACTGCCTTCTTATGTTGACGATGTGATTGATGCCTATATCGTATCAGGCGCAACAGCATTATCGGCTGGGTGGTTGTCTTTAACAGATGGTGGTTCTGCATTAACACCCGACACAGGTAAAATCTATGTTGTTTTAACAGATGGTGAATATAAAAACAAAACATACCGTTGGTCTGGTACAACTTATGTTGAAATCAGTGCAAGCCCAGCACAAGCGACAGAAAGCACAGCAGGTATTGCAGCGATTGCAACACAAGCAGAAGTCACAACAGGAACAAACGATACTAAATTCGTAACACCGTTGAAATTAGCGACTTATGTTTCCGGCATGGCAAAAAAGTTTGCGGTGAATAATACGTCTTTGACGGCATCTGGTGGTGTATGCACATGGAGTATAACCAACAGTTTAGGCACAGCAGACGTTGGTGTTCATGTATATGAAGTCAGCACAGGCGATGAAGTTATGGTTAGCACAACCGTAGCGAGTGGAACGATTACTGTTAAAATCAACAGTTCGTCAAACATCGCAGCAGACACATATCGTGCAGTGGTAATTGGTTAATAACAAAGGGGAAATCTCATGACAAAGTTTTTGAATATCAGCACAGATACAACATTGGGTGGGGTTTCCCCTAGTGATAAAATAGTATCATCACAGAAAGCGTTAAAGGCGTATATTGATGCACAAAGCGGTGGTGGTTCAAGTTATACCGCAGGCGATGGAATTGATATTACAAGCGATGTGATTTCAGTTAGTGATTTAGATTGTGGAACGTTATCATAAAGTATTGATTTTTATAAAGGAATAATATATAATAAAAACAAGGGGAATAAAGATGACAAGAAAATTGCAATTACTTCGTGGAACAACAGTACAGAACGATGCGTTCACAGGGTCGTCTGGGGAATTAACCGTAGATACAGATACACACGAATTGCGTGTTCATGATGGTTCAACCGCAGGCGGACATGTTATACCTACAAAATCAGAAGTATATACACAAACACAAGCCGATACAATATTGGCAGGAAAAGCGAATACAAGTTTGTCTAATCTAACTTCTACAGGTGCAAACATCGGTAACTGGTCAAGCAACGTTACAAATTGCATAACCTATATACCACAAGATATTAAATTGGAATTGAATAACGGAACATTGACACTGAAAGCAGGTAGTAAAGTTTATAATGGAAATGGGTTGTGGAAAACAATAACTGCTGATAAAACGTTTAGTTGGCCTTATACAGGTAGTGGTTTTATATTTGTTGGTTCTTCTGGTGGTATTTCAGTAACAAATACTGGAAGTGAAACTGTATCTTCATTACCAACCCCCGCTACTACATACAAAATATTTTATAATACATCTGACCACAAATGTTATTTTGATGCAAATAATACTGCTATGCAAGAAATATCTTTTCCGATTGGACGATTTACAGCAAACAATGGAATAACCAGCATAGACCAAGTATTCAATGGTTTTGGTTATATTGGTTCGACTATATATGCTCTGCCTGGTGTTAAAGGTTTGGTTCCAAATGGTAGAAATCCAGATGGAAGTTTGAAAAACACAAGTTTTACAATAAACGAAGTTCATACTGCAACATTTAGTGGAACAATCAATTATACAACACTAGCATTATCACCAAGTGGGTGGATTGGTGAATCAAACTACTATTCTTATGCAGAAGATATCAATTATAATATTTGGGGTGGTAATAAATCTGATGTTCAAAATGTTGTGTTGTTTGGAAACTGTAAATTGTCAAGCGGTGCAATATCAAACTTTTCTACAAAAACCGCATTTCACACAGTAGATTACAGTGATTATAGTAATTTGGTTACTACTGTAAACACGAAAGCGAACGACAATGCAGTAGTTCATCTTGCTGGAACTGAAACAATTGGTGGGTATAAATATTTTTCAAACCAAATTAGAAGAGATAGTGTCTTTGGCAGTAGTGGCACTTCTCTTATTGAAGCCACTGATACTAACGGCAAAGGATTTGTTGTTAACCAATGCTTTTATGCAAATAATGCGATTGTAAATCGTATGGCTGCATACAACGCAACATCACAAAATTGGACTTATATTGACGTATGGAATTATGATAATGGGGGGACATATGCAACTGCCCCAGCATCAGACGGTTGGGGCACTATACTTCTCACCTCTGCAATATCAAAATCCCAAAACGGTTATGTAAAACTTGGAAATGGTATTATTATTCAATGGGGGCATGTTGATGACCCAAACAATCAGCATGTTTATACAGTAAATTTACCAACAGCATTTGGCAGCACAAACTATAAAACTATGGTAATAACAGACCACAATACACAATCACATAGTTTTTTGCCAAATTATATAAATTCGGCTGAGAGAACTACCACAACATTTACTGTGTATAGACAAGGTGATGCTCGTGCTAATTCATTTGAGTGGATTGCAATAGGATATTAAAGGAGTAAATTATGGAATATTACATTGGACAAATTTTTGAAGATATGTATCCCAGTGATGCAGCCGATTGGTGTAATTCTAACAACGCAAAAATTGTAGAAATCGACCCAATCACAAAAGAAATCGAAGAAGAATATGAAGAATATAATCAAGAAACTGGGGAATTTGAAACTAAGACTCGCACAGTAGAAAAGACTTTCCGTAGATTTGAAATTCAAGAAACACCAGAACCAACGGTTGATGAAAAGAAAGCACAAGTTCGTTCTGTTCGTGATTCGTATATCAATACCATAGAATGGCGTGTTTCTCGTTATGAAGACCAAAGCAAGTTGGGTATTGAAACAACTGATTCGGAAGAAGTATATATAGGTATTTTACAATATATGCAATATCTTCGTGATTATACAAAAGAAGAAAATTGGTATGAACAAAATCCAGTAACTTATGAAGAATGGTTAACAGCACACGAACCGGTAATAGGTGAATAAGATGACAAAGAAAAAACAAAAGTGTGAAGTATTTTCACGATCAATGGGATATATCAGACCTGTTGACAATTTTAATATTGGCAAAAGATCTGAATATGAAGAACGCAAAACGTTCAAAGAGAACGTAATATTTGCATCAATAAAAAAACTATTAAAAATAAAAAAGGATTAAGCAATGGCATACGTTGGAAAAGTTAATGTTTCAGGCGACTGGGAAAAAGTAGAAGATTTGATCAAGGCACAAGTTGAAGGTCAAGATAATTTTGTTTTTGATACATCAAAATCATATCCAATCCAAGTTGATGGTGGGTTTGGTATTTATTTATGCAGTGCTTCAACAACGCCAACAGCACCAGATGAAGGTGAGTTTTTAACAGATGGCGAACGCGCTGTGTTCAAACCAGAATCAAATAAAGATTTGTATGTAAAAGTGCGTGGCAACAGCGGCGGTGTTAAATTGTCTGTGTCTGATACTGTCTTTTTAACTCGTTAAAGGATAGTAAATGCCAGTAAGAAAAGTGTCGGGCGGCTATAAATGGGGGTCGCACGGTAAAGTTTATAAAAGCAAAGCGAAAGCCGCAAGGCAAGGGAGGGCTATCTATGCCAGTGGATACAAAGGAAAATAAAATTAAAGAACCTAATCTAAATGTGGAATTGTTTTGGTCAGTGTTCAAAGTTATGGCGGCTTTAATAGTATTTGTGATAATAGTTTTTGGTGGATTGTTATTGCATTATATAAACAAAACCACAACACTAACAACGCATAGTATTGAAATGACACAAGATGGACAAGATAACAACCAGAGTTTAACAAATGGCTAGACAAAGAATAAAAGTATCTTACACAACAGCAGGGTTTAAGCGGCCGCATATAAGTGTTGCCAAACCAAAGTTAGCAGTAAGGAAAACCAACAATGGAAAACGTAAAGCATAAGATTATTTCTTTTTGGCTTTCGCATTTCTTTTTGCGTAGAATTGCTAAACGGTATCCTGATTTTTTTAAGCAATGGATCTGTGATATTACAGATAATCGTTTGGAACGTAGAGTTGCGTTGCTTCGTTATTATGGTGATGATGAAGATAAAGAAGTTCTTCCGTTGAGTTTTCCAAAGATCGCAATAAAGTTAAATACAGTTGAAAGAAATGTATATATTTATCATCAAAGGTTCATTGACCGCCTGATTTCTGGGATTTAATTTTTCAGTATTTGCATCATTATTTTTTATATCTAAATAAATCATAATTCCTATGTAAAACAAAAGCATAGGAGTTTTTTTATGAATCCAAATATGTATAACAACTATCCGTATCCGCAGCAAATACCGCAGATACCGCAACATATAGAACCAAAGATTCTATCTTATACGGTAGATTCTGTTGAACAATTGGCAACATTGCCGCCAATGCCAAATACAATTTATCTTGGGTTGGCTCGTGATGGCAGCAAAATATTCCAAAGACGTATGAACAATGACGGACTTATGGAAATAAAAACATTTTCTTTGGTGGTGGAACAAACAAAGAAAACCGATATGCAGGAAATTCTTGACCGCATAAGCGAAATAGAAAAGAAGATAGGAGGAACAAATGAATCCGCAGATGCTTCTTAATATGTTTATGCAGGGCAAGTTTGCTAATCATCCGCTGATGAAAACTGTGCAGCAAATGATGTCTGGTAAAACGCCTGAACAACAAAGGCAAACAGTTATCAACGCTGCTAGATCTTGCGGGTTTGACTTGAACCAACTTCCCCCAGATGTTTTACGTCAAGCGGGTTTGATTAAATAACAACTAAACTAAAAGGAAAAAACTATGGCAGAAAATGCAATGACACCCGCAGATATGGGTGCAGTATTAGGAAACCGTTGGGGTGGCTATCCTTACGGTGGTAGTGGTTTTGGCTTTGGTGGTGGTGATGGTGGCTTGTTCGCTATCTTGCTGATCGTCTTATTGATGGGCGGTGGTGCTTGGGGTATGAACGGTCGCGGTGCCTTTGGAACCGAAGCAATCCAAAACCAAATGCAACAGGGCTTTGATAACCAAAACACAATGGCGAATCAAAGAGAAATCTTGGCTGCAACAAACCAAGTATATCACGATATAACGTCTTATGTCGGCGACAAATATGCTGAATTAGACCGTGATGTATTGGGTATAGGTTCAACTTTGCAACAGGTTATGGCTAACCAAAACCAGTGTTGCTGCTCAACATTGCGTGCGATTGACGGTGTGAATTATGCTGCGGCACAAAACACAGCGGCTATCAACGCAAATACAACAGCGCAAACACAAAAGATTTTGGATGCTTTGGCGCAAAACAAAATCGCTTCGTTGGAATCACAAGTTGCGGATTTGCGTTTAGCAAATCAAATGCAGAACGTTGTGAGATACCCTAACGGATGGACATACAACGCAGGACAATCACCGTTCTGTAATGGCGGTTGTGGCTGTGGCGCGTTCTAATCAATCGGGCAGGGCAATTGCTCTGCCCAGAACTTGAAGGAGTTTGTTATGACTTGTAATTGTAATTTACATAGGGCAACAAATCTGACAACGGCAGGTGTTTTAACAGTGACAAATAGCAATAATATTGCGAACCTGATGCCGTTTGATTTGGTGTTATGCCTGAATCCAAATAATGTGATTACTGGTGCGCCAGTTAATTACACAATAACTGTTAATGGTGTAGCAGTTCCTTTGTTAAATAGGGTTGCTTTGCCAATTAGCACAGATCATTTGATGCCAAGAAAAAGATATAAGGGTTATTATATAATACCAACAAGCGGTGATCCTTATGTAATCTTGGTGAATACGCCTTGCGATTTGGCATATGCTTTGTCGAGTGCATCGGTGGCGACAACAACTGAAACCGAAGGGGATTAACGATGACACACGAAGAAAAACACGAAATGCGTAAAGCGGTTTATGAACACTTGAATATTTTATTAAACAAGGTGCATAAAATGTTTGAATCATCCAGTGAACTCACTGTTCAACAGATGATGGACGGCAGCGATATCCTAAAAGATATTGCGAAAGCAGATGCGGCTATGTCAAAGGCTTGTTATTATGATAGCAAGCGTGGCGATTCTGATGATAAAAAATATTAAAACAACGGACTGGGTAAAACCAGTCCGTGTATGAAGGTAGGAGATTTATGAAAAAAACGACACCTTATGGAGTCGTATGTATTATACATTATTCTTGTGTATAATACAATAAAAAAGTATTGTATTAAATTGTTGATTATGATATTATAGGAGTGTGGAAATGAAAAAAGAAATGTGTGAACAATTGACTGTATTAAAAAAAATTCGCAAAAAAGGTAAGGTCAACGGATATGATGTTGACTTGGCCGAAGCGCAAGCCAAGGATTATATGTCTATGAAACGCCGCCTTGATCAAATAGAAACGACCGTTGATTCTATTCAGAAAAAACAGATTGAACAAGATGCCAAGTTTGATTTGATTATTCAACGGTTGAATAGTCCGGTTGAACAGGAAAGAAAAGACGGTATCATCTGGAACGAAATCAGATTGGCATTGAAATCGTGGAAAGGGTGGGCATTGATAATATTTTTCTTGATGAGTGTTGCGCTGGCAGGCGAAAAAATCTCTCAATTATTACACTGGTTGCCAACAGGGGTTTAGTATGAAAAAGATTATTATAAAAATAAGAAACGGATTGGCTGGATTATTAAATCGTTTAGCCAAAAAACTTTATGTTCCAGAACCAAAGAAAAAATATGTGCGTAAAGGTATGCGCAGAACGGTGGCTATATTATTATTGGTTGGTTTGTTTGGATGCACGCCAGCACAAGAACCTGTGCAAACAATAATAAATTACACAGACAATAGTCAAACAATTCAAGTGGCAGGCGATGGGAATCAGTTGTCTGCCACGTCTGATATACAGGCGCAACAAACATCAACGCCAACACAGACAACAGAAAACACAACCCAAAATGATATGTGGAAATTCTGGGTGGTGTTTTTGTTTGTGGCAATAGGTGGCGGTGCTTTGTTATATTGGTATCAGAAGAAAAGGGTTTTGTAATGTATGATTTGATAAAAAAATATGAAGGCTGTCGGCTTGTTGCATACAAATGTCCGGCAGGTGTGTGGACAATAGGATATGGCACAACAGTGTATCCAAGCGGACAACCTGTCAAAAAGGGCGACAAATGCACGCAGGCAGAAGCGGAAAGTTTGCTGGACTGGTATGTTAAAACACAAATAAAACTGCCTGACGGCTTAACAAATTCACAGAAAGAGGCATTGCGTTCTTTGATATATAATATTGGTCAAAGTGCGTTTGATAAATCCAGTTTGAAAAAAGCAATAATTGCGAAGGATTGGAAAGCAGTTTATAAAAACTGGGATTGGGTCACAGGTGGTGGTGCGTTCTTGAAAGGTTTGGCAAAGCGCAGGGCAGAAGAATTGATATTGTTTTTCTCATAAAAAATCCCCCACATTGGGGGATTTGTTTTATATGCCTAATGCGTTTCTATATGTTTGCATCAGTTCATCCTCTTCAAAGATTTCGTCTGATGTTTTTGCACGCAATTTTATCAATGCGCGAACATATTTTGGATCGTATCCAGCAGATTTTACTTCGCTGTATATTTCTTTTAAGTCGGCGGCAATAGCCCCTGCATCTTCGTTTAATTTTTCAATGCGTTCAATAAAAGATTTTAATTGTGCTGCATCAATAGCACCGTGATTTGCTTTCTTCATATTACTTTCCTTTGGTTTCTTTGTTAGTTTTTACAACACCATCTTGATCAATTATACAAGCACCTTGGCTCATAGAATTACAGATAAAGTGTGCTGCGCGTTCGCCGTGCCAAGAAATGTCTGTCTTGACATCTTGACCACAGGCGTGTCCAACGGCGGATTGATGATACATATACATAGCATCTGCACTGTGATGCAAGATAAAGTTCACACCCAACCATTTGATTGCTGTTGATCCGTCAATGTCTGCGGCTTCGTTTATGCCCAGTTCCAACAGTTCGTTCCAGTGTTTAACATTGACAATACAGAATCGTCTGCCGTCATCCGGCACTTCGTGTTCGTTCAAAAACGAAATCATTGCCAGAATTGTTTCTTTGATATTCTTACCGGATTTAACAATATTGTTGCTTGTTTCCAAGGCATCAAGGATCAATTCGTCTGTCTTGCGACCGAGTGCATATGCGCCAGCGGATGCGACAATACGGCGTTCGTCTGCGTTGGTTTTTAATTCGTCTAAAGCATCAACCCAATCGCCTGCATAATAATCGTGCAACACACAGTCAACAGGTTCGTGGTTCAGGTTCATAACTGGAACAATTCCGTGTCTGGATTTTTGTGCTGCTGTGCCTTTGCCGATTCTTTGAAAGGTTGTGGCAGAGCCAACAACATTTGATTTGGAACGCACAGTGCTGCGCAATTTTGTTCCCATTTGCTGATATGCAATATGCACATCGGCTTCAAATTGTTTTACAAATACTGTTTCTATTGTTGAGTTTTTATCTTCCATTGTTATATCCTTATCTTTTTCCTGCTTCAAGTATAGGCAAGCCCGCCTCTGTCGGTATATAATACACATTGGCATCTTTTTCTGCCAGTGAATTTACATACAGATAGCGCAGGTATGCCTCGTTATTTTTTAGCGAATCGCCAATGATTTTATTTGCTTTGGCAACGCCTTCTGCACGTGTCACTTCGGCATCGGCTAGTGCTTTCGCTGCTTCTTTTGTTGCTTCTGCTTCGGCAATTTTAATCTTACGATTGTATTCTGCCTGTGCAAGTTCGGCACGTCCAGACAATCTTTTTGCCCAGACATTATATTTGGGAATCCCAAACATTAGTGCCAGAACAATCGCAACAATAACAGAGCCTATTACAATTGTAGTTTTTGCATCGTCATCAATCATTTCTTACTCCTTCGTTGTTAAAACCAATTGGACGCATTGGTTTTGGGTTCAGGGTTTTTGCCTTCAACCAATTGTCAAAGGTCGTCCAAGCCCTATCAAGGAAAAAATATACTGGAAAAATCAATATACTAATTCCCAGAATCCAAGTTGGTATTGTTATCACTTTTCTTCCTTTTCTTTTTGTTTTTACCATAGATTTGTAAATATTCTTGCCGTTCTTGTTTGCTCATATCCGCCCAGCAATCACGGCAGTATCTTGGATAGCCACACGGCTTGCCCAGATATTCACCACAGCACTCACATAATGTGCCGTCCAAGTGCATTTCTGCTATTTCACCCATTGTATATCCCCTTTATTTATTTTTTTATACTTTAATACTTTACCACAGCACGGACAGTAAATGGCTATTTTGCCACTGCTTGTCTTGAATATTTGAAATTTATCAACACATTTATCACAGGTTGTATAAACGATGCACTCGCCGATGCCGTTTATATACGCAGGAATAGGTCTGGTTTCTTCTTTCTTTTTCTTTTCCGGCATCATCGCAGGTTTAACAACTTCTTCATATACCTTACAATAATGTTCTCTTTCTTGCAGAATTATATTAAGTTCTGTGATGATTTCGTCAATCTTTTTGCAAAGATTAACTATCGTTTTGGTTTCTGTGTCGCCTATTTTAATATGTTCAATCGTCATAATCACACTCCATTTCAAACTTTTGTTGCAACTTGGCACGGTGTGCCAACACTTCGTTCAACCGCGCATTATAACGGCGTTTATAATCGTATGCGCTGGCTTCAACTTCGTCTATGGTTTCACCCACCTTGATAAGGCGGCAGGCCTCTTTCATACCGTTTGCCTGTGCAATCTGGGTGCGGCATTTGCGGATGATTGTGTTGCACTCGGCAATGTTGTTTGGCAAATCACGGCTTGACATTGGTTATTCTCCCTTTGGTTCAGCCGCGTTGGCCGCGGCCTTGGCTTTTTGATATGCTAACGATTCGTTTTTGTGCCAGTATGTGCGACCACATTTTGCACACATCCAACCGCGCACAGCAGGCAATCCGTCTTGCGCTGGCAAGTTTTTTTCTGTAAATGTTGTGCCTTTGCACGCAGGACACAGTTTAACTGTTGGTGCTGGCAATTGTTTTTTCTTTTTACGCATCTTGCCCCCCCTTGTTTTTTGTTGCTGTTTCTAATATGTAATTAAAAACAGCGTTTCTTGCTTCTTTGCTGTTAAAATTATATATTTTGTCGTTGCCACTATCATTATCAATTGATTGAAAATGTATAGAGTATTCTGTGTATCCCTTGTAATGATTAAACGAATCAACAGGACATATAATTTTGAACGCGTTTAAGTTTATTATTTCGTTATATATTTCTATAAACATTTTTAATCCTTTAATTTGTATTTCTTTGGTTCTGGAACACAAAAATCATATTCTGTTTGATTGCATAATTTTTGTGTTAATTCGTATTGCCCGATTGAAAAACCTGCAAACACAAAAAAAGCAATCAATCCAAATGCTGTTATAAATAATATAAATCCCCAAATGTAATCGCTAATCATTGTAATCCCCCGATAATTTTTGTTGAATCAATTCAAGTGTGCGTTTCTGTAATGTGGTTTTATATAGTTTGTTCAGGCGTTCTTGCAGCCGCGGTGCATCTAATCTGGCTGCTTTACCAAAGCACTCTCTGGCCTGCATATACCAATCGTAATCGGTGCGGCGGCAGATTTCGTTTTCGCGTGATTCTAATTCTAACACTTCTTGTTCGCCATAGGTTTCAATCATAAACGCACGATATAATTTTTCCATATTTCTGCGAACGCGTGTCGGTGCCTTTGGTGACATTGCGTAATTGTGTCCGCTGGATTGTCCGTGGCAATTTATATCAAGGTATCTAGTGGCTAACGAACCGCGTGATATATAGTGGCACGCGTGATAATGTTCATAGTCGCCCGGTTGATATATCTTTCCGTCAATACCGTCAATCCAGTTGTCGCGCCAACGGATATAAAATTCAAAGCATATATCGCAGAACTTTTTCCAGTCGCTTGTGGTCAATGATTTTTTCTTTTCGGCCGCGCGGGCTTTTTTATTGGCGCGCAAGGTGGTCACTCTTTTTAACTCTGTCTTGCGGCGCAGCGCGGTGTGTCTTTGTAATCTTGTTATTGGCATACTGTATCCTTTCGTTTCATAAAAGACATAACTTTTACTGGGTCAATTGTGTTGTCCAGTGGTGTCCAATCGTCTTTGTTATAGTGTGTGGTTATTTCATAATTTTTGAATCCCACTTTGCGTGCAAAATCAATTGCATCCGGGAAAATTGCAAAATCACGGTCTAACATAAACTCGCCCTCGGCCGCGTGCAAAATAATTCGTATTGGTTTTGGCATCATTTGTCCTTTTATTCTGCAATTAAATCTTTTAATTTTTCAATTTTTTTCTGCAATGTGCCTTGGTCGTAGTCGTGGCTGTTTTTGATTTCCTCATAGGCCTCAACGCGCCCGGCATTGACAGCCGCGTTGATTAAATCAGTCAAGGCGCATCGTGTTGATAAATCGTTGATGCCGCGCTTGTCGCACAACTGTGTTTTTAAGTCCAGAATAATATCTGTTGCGTTCATAAATACTTTTGCATCTGCCATGTTATGCCCCTTTGTTTAATATAATTTTTATACAATCGCTCACGGTTTCGTCTTGTGCTTTTTCGTAATAAGCATCATTAACCCCTGTGATTGCTTTTATTTGTTGTATTGTTTTTGTAAAGTAATTTTTGCGCGCCTGCCATAAAAATATTTCTATTTCATAAGGTTCAACACAAGCCCACAAATTAGCAGGTTTATATTTATCTTTGTATTTTTTTATCATTGGCAATTCATAAATTGCGTCCGCTATTTCCTGTATTGTCATGTTATGCCACCTTTAATTGTTTCATATTTTTTTCGTTGTCAAAAGTGTTTAACACAAAAGTTTTGATGCGTTCCTCTGTGTCGTTCATTTCGCTGTCGGTCAGGCGTTTTCCCGCCCAGTTGCGCGATTCGCACCAAGTTATCACGAACATATCGTGCAATAACATATTCATTTTTTTCTTGTTCAAATACATTTTAACCTCCTTAAAAAATACAATGTTTTATTGTTTCTATTGTGTCGGATATTTGGTCGTCTGTGATATAATTTTCACCTGTTGCCAATACGCGGCCGCGATAAATCTTTTCAATTTGTATTGTAAAAGCCGGAATACCGTCTTTATCCCCGGAATCAATCACATTTACGCATTTATAAGTCCATTTGCCCGCGATTTTGGTTTTTTCTAGTTTTTGGTTTATGAGTTTTTGTCTAAAAGATTCGTTCAGTATCATTGTCGCCTCCTTTGGCTTGTTGTATTCGGCCGATTCGTTTCGCCGCTTTTCAATTATATTATAGCAAACCGAATCTGTCAAATGGCTATTGTTAAAAAATTATTCTTTGTAATCCGGATTTTCACAGGCCGCGCCGCATTGCTCGCACTCCCAATCGGTCGCGCAAACGGCCGCGCCGGCCGCGATTGTGTCCGCGCGTTGGCCGCGCATCCGCCCGATTTCAACAAATAAGGCAAGGCCAAGCAACACAAAAAACGCGCAAATTATGCCCGCGCCGGTCGTGTATGCCGCCGCCGTTTTTGTGGTTTTCCAGTATCTATTCATTGTCGCCGCCTTTGATTGTGTCGGCTATCGCTTGCGCAAGGGCGCGGATGTTCCACGAAGGGTCGCGCGCCTCGCTTTTCCCGAAGTTGTCTTTTACCCAGCAACGAATCGCGCGCTGGATTTCCCCGGCTGTGTCGTGCTTTTTCCATTGGTCAAGCGCGAATTTTAAGCCGTCACAATAACCCGATTCGTGTTCGGGGCTTTCCAATTGCTCGGGGTGTCTTTGATATTTTTCGCTTGTTTTGATTTCTTTTTCAAGTGTTTTTATGTAGTTTTTCATTTTTTCGCCTCCTGTGGCTTGTTTTGTTGTTTTTCTATTGTAGGTCGCGCCGGTCTTGCCAATCATAGCGGGGCGCGGGTTTTGTGCTTATAATGACGGCTTGCATTAGCCGCAATTCGTATTCAAGGGATTTGTGCGCCCGGTGTTTTGCTTTGTTATATTCTATCTTTGCCCTGATATTATTATATAAAAATATCAAGGTGTCGCGGTCAAGGTCTTTGTAGTAGTTGCGCATTTTAACCCCCCTTTTTTTATCGTGTCCACGCGCCGCGCGGCAAGTTGCGCGCAATAGTTAGCCCGCAATCGTGCGCCGCGCCTATTGTCGCCGCCTCTGCCTCGCCGTATGTCCAGCCGCTATTCATAGCCGCCCGGATGATAACCGCCGCCGTGTGCGCGTTTAAGTATCCCGCGGCGCGTTCGCGTTGTGCTTTGCGTTGCATTGTCTGCCGTTGTTGTGGTGTTAGTGTTTGCATTTTTTGCCCTCCTTGCGTTTTTATTTTGTTATGCTGTAAAAATCCCATTTTTTTCCGTGTTCTTCGTGCCATTTATAGCCGGCCATTTTTGCCCACTTTTCAAGCACTCCAACCCCGCACCCGCTAACCTCTAAAAATGGCAAGGGGTCGCGGTCGCTGTAATAAAACGGGTGGCCGTTTATTGCTTTTCTGTAATTGTTAAAAATAAAATTATCATAAACGGCACAACCAGAAAGCGCGGCGGCAATTGCGGCCGATTCTTTATCGTATCCGCACCCGCTGGCCTTGCCTTGTAGTGTGATATATTCGCCGCCGGTTGTTCTGATTTCAACCTGTGCGGCCGGGTTGTTGCCCCAGTTGCGCGATTTGTGCCACTCTATTTTGATAGTTAAATCTTTTATACTGTCGCGCGCTGCTGCATCTATACGCGCAAGCGCGGCGGCCTTGCGTTTTTCAATGGCTTTTAATTCTGTTTTTAATCCTGCCGGGGTCATTGCAACACGCACCCCGCGCGAATCAAGGCGGAATTGTTGCTTTTTTGCCTCTTTAATTTTGTTATTGTATACTTTTTCACAATGTGCTTTTAATTGTTTGATATTTTTCATTTTTTAACCTCTTTTTTTTGTTTATTTTGTTTTTTTATTGTTGTTCTATGTCTGGGCAATCGTCAATTATGCCAAAATACCACAACCAACCGCGCGCCCAGTGTGCCAATCCTGTTTTTTCCGCAATCCACGCAATACCGGCCGCAATAAAGCCAAACGCAATAAAAGCGCAGATATACAAATCAAGAATAAGCAGATTTTCCAGAACTCCCATTTTTTACCCCTTTTTATTTCATTATTTGAATATTTGATATTTTGTCGGCGGATAATATGCTCGGATGCATTGCAACCTTGCCGGCCTCGTTGATATGATAACCCCACAATTCGCCGCCGTTGTCGTGTGCGCGTGTGATTTCGTCAAGGGATAACCCCGAACAATACCATTTGCCAAAATATAAAAACTTATACATATTTAATCCTTTTTGTTTTTGTTATTGCTTGGCCTCGTTGCCTTGCTCGCTTGTATTATATAATAAATCTTTGGGGCTTGTCAAGTATTTTTATAAAATGGCGGATTTCTGCGCCTTTGCGCCGATTTTCCGATTCGTTTTCCGATTCGTTTTTTCTCTAACACCCCTCGCCCCAGTATATACACACTCGCACACATAACACACGCACCTATACACACAC
>Ga0310690_10003623_pt1 | contig 22887 bp, 18 predicted proteins | sample AusTroGonzalo_MG_2_FD_207661 | JGI IMG/M metagenome (GOLD analysis project Ga0310690, IMG submission 207661) | Bovine rumen microbial communities from tropical cattle in Woodstock, Queensland, Australia - Gonzalo_04 (v2) (version 2) | ecosystem: Host-associated > Mammals > Digestive system >... | reverse complement strand
TACCACCCCTAGGAAAGATTAATATCTTTCCTTAATTCTTTATCTTTCCTTAACTATCTTTCAATAAATTAGTTAATTAATAAGAATAATACTATTGGTATGTATAATATATAAATATATCTATATATCAATTGATTATAAGAATAATACTATTGGTAGGTATAATATATAAATATATATCTATATATCAATCGATATAAGAATAATATTATTAGTTGGTATAATATATAAATATATATCTATATATTAATCGATTATTATTCTATATTTTAAACTATCTATTGCATAAACATTGTATCAATAATAATCAATATAAGGAAATATAAAATGGCATTTATTAATCATAAAACTAAAGACTTTATTATCTCTGAATCTATGCCTGATGATGGATATATCTATCTATCTTCTCCAAGTAAGATTAGAGTTCATAAGGAATCTTACCAGATTCAAAAGCTTGTAAATGGGAAATATATTCCTATTCATATTACTACTGGAGGAATGAAGGGTCATTATTATCCTGCATTCTATGCTGATAACCAGTTGTGGAACGCAGTGAGATTGATTGCAACTCTGTTTGTTCCTAATCCTAATGGGTATAATTTCATTTGTCGTGATGATAATAGCCTTAATCCTAAGAGCTTAAGATGGACTAAGACTCCGGCTAGATTTGAAGAATCTAATTCTTGTACTCTGGTGGCTGATAGATCTAAGCTTGAAGGTCTAAAGGGCAAAGATTATTATGATGTCTATAATAAGATTAAAGGCTCTGATGGGTTTACTAATGCTGAACGCTTTAGATTGCGAATGAAATCCAAGGGCTATAAGATCATATCTAAGAAGTTTAGTCCTACTGGTCGAAGGGTATGGGTACCTGAAGATCTTCGAGTGAAGATTCATAAGGCTAATATTGACGGGTCTATATCTAACCCTGAAGTGAAGCAGCAGTTGATCAACGAGATTCTAGCTCTCCCTAGAATTAAGAAAGCTTACAAGGACGTGAGGAACTTAAGGATTGATAATCATGAGTAAGAAGCCTTTAGTACAGCAAGCGATTGAAGAATTCTTTCTTCGAAAGCCTATCTATGATCCCGTTACTCATTTAGACTCTGGTTATGTCCTTCCGACTTATGAAGAACTAGAAGAGTATATTAAGACTTCTAATGCTAACGGGTTAGTTAAGAAACGAGCTAGAGAACTCTTACCAGAATTATTGAGTAAAACCATTATAGAATGCGATAAGCAGGATATGGCTTTGATGCATTCTAAAGGATTAAGTCATGATTCCAAGTTCTCTTCTTCTAAACAGCAACGGGGAAACCCGGAAACTTAAACGAGTGTTTCATGCAAATGCAGGGTGTTGTCCACAATGCAGGGCTATGAATGGACGTGAAGTTCATGTGGACAACCCTGCGTTACTGACCCATCCACACTGTGTAACGGGTGATACCCTGATTAGAGTATCACCAATTACAGGAAAATTCTTAAGGGCGTTTAGGGCTATATATTCTGGCAACCTTATCGATATCTTCTATGGAAGCGGAAATAAGATTAGTGTTACCCCTAATCATCCAATACTTACCTCGCATGGATTCATTCCTGCATATTTGATTAAGGAAGGTGATGATATAATCGGAGTCGAGTTCAATAGCCTTACCGAACCTAGAGTTGATTCTTCTAAGGTTGAGGCAGCTAATATAAGTATAACCACTGCTAAGGATTTGTTTGATACGCTCTGCTCGTCTAGCTCCGTGAGCTCCATAGAACTTGAACCCGGATCCTTCTATCTCCACGGCGATAGAGTCGTAGACAACAAAGTCGATATTGTAAATTCCACAAGCGACTTCTCTACGGAAAGGAATATTCCTGAGAGTGAGAGCTTCTGCAAATTTAGATTCACCAACGCTAGACCCGGAGCTGCAAACGCCTCTGGCTTCATTAGTCAAAGCTCGTTTAAGTTTAGAATCAAAAGATTCTGGAACACCTGTCTTGGCTATATGAGCTGCTTTAGTGATCGCTTGTCTATACTCTGGCGTTGTATTAGTCATCCTAAGTTTGCAGGCATCACTAAACGATCTATGCTTAACACCATTGCGTTTAAGGACGTTATCTATAGTTGTTCTACAACAGCCAAAATCCTTCGCGATTTGAAAGCAGGATTGTCCGCTGGCGTACTTGTCAAGAATAAGGTTAATAGTCTTGGGATCAGTGAAAATGGGATTCATGAAGTTTATTCCTTTGAAACTGAAACAGGATATTACATTTCAAATGCAATTGTAAGTTCAAATTGCAAATGTCACGTTGTAAAGGAGTATAGATAATGGGTACTAAAAGTTTATCACAAGCAAAGATTCATATTGATCAAGATCCTAAAGCTGAAGCCTCCGGGTATGTAAAGCTGAAGGCTGATGTTGCTAATTTGAAATCTATCGTTGCAGATCTTCAGAACCAGATTAATGAACTTAAAGCATCTAAGCCTGTAGAAAAAGATCCTGATCAGGTTGAATTTATGAAGGAGTTGTTTGCCAATGCCAAAGCTGGGTGCCGATGAATTTGCAATCGAAGACCTCGGAGTTGGAAAAGATGGTAAGGCTAGAGTTAATATTCTATATGCCAGTCAGACGTATAAGGATATAGTTAAGTCTAAAAGCGGAAAATACTGGTTAAAGCTTTCTGATAATCGATATCACTGGGTTGAAGAACCTGATATAGATAAAGCTTTAACTGGTGGGTTTATTCCTAAAGGATCTAAATCTACAACTATAGCTTTAAAGCAATCGAGCGATAGCCTTTCTAGTTTAAGTAGTTCTAGACCAGTGGCTTGTATAAATTATTTATGTAAGCATATTAGGGATCCTAAGATTGATGCTAGAACTCCGTTTGATTCCGACCCTATTCATACTTATGATATATCAATGCTAGTCGTATCATGTAAAAGCCTAGGACAGTTCATGGAAGAGGTTCAAGCTTATATGCCTGATACGGTTAAGACTCCTGATAGCTTTGACTGGAGTTATCTAAATGATCCTGACCATGTTGACACGGCTAACGATATTAAGCTAAAGACTTGGTATACTAGAATCAGGGCTAAGTGTAAAGTGATTTTATCTAAGATGCAATTATGCCTTGGCTCGTTACAAAAAAGCAGCTATGGATTTTTCTTGGAACGATGCTTCAAAGAATTTGTAAAGCCGGAAACGTCTAAGAAGAGCGCATCAGTAAATATTGAACAGCCTAAATCAGATGAATCTAAATCTGATGAACCAGTAAGTGAGTTGCCTAATATTCAAATTTCATTTACTGAAGAGGTATCTAGTGAATCCTAGAATTATAAAAGACTTTAAGCTATTGCCACACCAAAGAAAAGTGTTCGAGTCTAATGCCGAGGATATTATTTTCTTTGCAGGACGCGGAGCAGGGAAGACTTTCTTAGCTTCTAGATATATATCTAAATATCTAGTCGAGGGTAAGAATGTAATTGTCGCTGCTCAAACGTTTAGAATCTTAAAGAAGGTTCTATTTAGAGAGATTCTAAATTGTTTAACTAAGTGGGGCATTAGATTTAAAGTGAACCAGACGGACATGACAATCACCACGGAGTTTAAAAGTGAAGCTCATTGCTTTACATATAGCGAGGGGTCGATTGATAGTGTCCGTGGGTTAACTGGGATATCGCTTGTTGTTATCGATGAAGCCGCACTCATGGATAGAGAGTTCTATGAAGTGTGCATGGCATGTTGTCGAGGTGTTGATAACTGGGGTCGTCCTGTAGGTGCGCCTCATAGCTTGTTGATTTCAACTCCGAAGGCTCATTCTTATCTTAATCAAAGAATTAAAGAAGCATTGCCTGGAGAGGTGGAACTAATCACGGCTACCACTATGGATAACACCACATTAGATAAACGCTTTATCGAACGCTTGGTTAAGGATTATGGAAATACATCTTTCCTAAAGCAAGAAATCTATGCAGAACTTATTGACGATTCAAGTCCGGACCAGCTTATATCTTGGATGGATATCGAAGATATGTGTAAGCGAACCGGGCATGAATATGGAGATAGAATTCTTGGTATAGACCTAGCTAGATATGGGGATGATAATAATTCTTGTTGGTATAGACATGGAACCTTATTGCGCCGGGATTGGAAAATTAATTCTATATCTTCTATAGACATGTATAATAAGATTGCTGGTCAATATAAACCTTGGGATTTAGATATGATTAATTTAGACGGCACTGGTGGCTTTAGTAGCGGTGTTGCAGACCTGCTTAGACATGGTGGGTATCCTGTAACTGAAGTTAACTTTGGTCAACGATTACCTGAAGGCAGTAAATATCTAAATCGACGAGCGTTAATGTATGCAGTGCTTGAAGCGGCATCTAGGTCTAATCTAGCTTTAACTGGTGTGATTGAAGATCTAGATAAGGTTAAAGAAGAACTTGCAGCTCAAAAGATTATTCTTAGAGAGACTGATAATAAGATTGCATTGCTTTCTAAAGATATAATTAAGAAAGCTTTAGGTCGAAGCCCTGATGATAGCGATGGGATAGCTTTAACCTTTGCTCATGTAACTGATTTAGAACACGACATATACAAAACATTCATGCCACGGAGTGAAGAACCAGAGAGAAATATCTTTGAAGAACTAAACCGTTCGCATAGATGGGCTAACTAACTATAAGTCTAGATACGCTTGTATCTAGACTTAACTCAATCATTGATATAAATCTATAGGAGAACCTATGACAGAAGATGAACTTTCAGTAGTGAAGCGCTTTAAAGACTTTGGAAAGAAGAGTTCTTTGAAGTTCAAATCTATTGTAGACAGAATGAAGCAAGAGAGAGCTTTTGCGAGTGGCCACCAGTGGACTGCAGCTGATGATACTAATCGAGGGACTGATAGAGCTAGATTGACTTTTAATCTGGTTGATAATCAAATTAATTCTGCGGTTAACCCGTTCTTAAGCCACCCTTATAAAATTCAATACCAGTGGCTAGTGGATAACCCTAGTGATCTAGTTCAAAAGCTTAATCTATATATTCAAAAGCTCTATGATGATAATGATTTTAAAGTAAGTTCCGAGCTTGCTATTAGAAGTAATGTAACTGCAGGGTATGGGTATTATTATGTAACCACTGATGCAGACCCGACGGGAAAGCCAATCGTTAAAATTTATCCGATTGAAGATTCCACCTTGGTTATTCCTGATCCTGATTCCGTTCAACTAGACGGTTCTGATGCTTCGAAGATGGCTATAGTTGAACACATGTCTAAAGAGAAAGCCAAGAAATTATTTGGTGATGACGTGGTCGATAGCGGTTATTATGAAAGCGAAATCGCAGTATCAGACTTTGGTGAGACTTGGAAAAGCCCTCCTGAATATGTAACGCTTGTAACGTTCTATGAAATGACTGATTCTAGAAATGCTTGCGTCATTACAAAGATGATTGGAAATAAAGTTGTAAATGCAGTGACTTTAAATATTCATCATATTCCTATTGTGACATTTAAGGGTGCTATATCCTATGATGAATCAGGGGATATATCTTATAATGGATTAGTGCATAAGATAATGGATGCACAGCGTGTAGTTAACTATGCTGAATCGCAGCTGGTCGAAAGATTATCTAATGCCCCGGTGCCGGTGATGAGTATTCCGACTGAAGGTTTAGACAACAATCTTGATTACTACAAGAATATTAATCGCAGACTTAACCCGGTTGTTCCTTATAAACAATTTACGAAGGATGGAAAGGAACTTAGAGAGCCTAAAAGAATTGACAATAGCTTCCCGACTAATGATATTGGTGAAGTTATAGGACAATCTAAAGCGGCATTAAGCGAAGTGTCCGGGATGCCTTTGACCGGGATGGTTGAAGCTCGTGATGCAGAGACAGCTACATCTATATTGCTTAGAAGTAAGAGTGTGGCTAATAATATAACGCACTATATGGATCATGCAAAGACTTCTACAAAGTTCTTGGGTACATTGCTTCTAGAATTTTATAAGCTTCTAAACCCTGATGCTAATCTAGATACAAGCATGGTTGTAGTGAGCGTTACTGAAGGCCCTGAATATGTATTCCAGAGTGATGAAGCCAGAGCCAAGTTGATTGCAATAGCTAACTTCTTGCCTCCGGAGCAGAAGAATATTATTGCTTATCAACTTTGTAAGCTAGATATGAATCCTGATATTAAGGCAGCTGGTGAAATGATTAAGCAGACTTTGCCGCCCCAGGTCTTAAGTGATAATGGGCAGGTAATGATGCTTCAACAGCAGATGCAACAGATGCAGGAACAGTTCAAAGAGCTTATGCAATCTAAGGACAAGCAGATTAATGATCTTAACCAGCAGGTATTAAGCTTGCAACTTAGAAGCCAGAGCGATGTGGCTATTCAACAGATGAAGAGCCAGACGGAGCTTGCTAAAGCAGAGATGGATATTAACGCTGATAGCCAGAAGCAGCAGTTAGATATTGCAGCCAAGGCTAATATTGAAAATGCAAAGCTCGCAGCCCAGGCTCAAAGAGATCGTGAGAAGATTATTGCTGAAGCTATGAAGTATAATAGCATTACGCAAGGTTACTAATAAGATAATCTATGTCCTTCGGGGCATAGATTATTTAACTAATTCATTGAATCCGAACAGTACGGTTATACTGAATATGAGGTTAACATGCAAGATAGACTTGATGATCTTGTGAATGATATGGAAAGTGAAGATCAATCTTCGATTTCCACTCCTGACACTTCTAATTCTACGGTTGAATCTAGTCCTGATCAGACAGCTTCTAACCAGGAATCTTCTAGTGTAGAAACGTCAACGGAATCTAACCCGACTGAAGTGACTGATCAGACTCCGCCGAGTAATTCTAATGATAACTCTCCAAGACAGGATGGAGACGAAAAGCAGTCTAAGGATAAACCTAAGCCGAAGTATAGTCATGAAGAACAAGTGGCTTACTCGTTTAGTAAATTGAATTCTAAGCTCTCACAGACTAAACGGGAACTTAAAGAAGCTCTCGCTCAGATTGAAGCTTTGAAGAAAGCTAAACCGCAGGAAACTCCAAAGACTTATGGACCTGATGATTTTGAATCTCAGGCAGATTATTTTAAGTATATTGCTAACCAGCAGTTGATCGAACAGCTTAAGAAAGCTTCTGAAGCTAAACAAGCTTCTGATGCTAAAGCTATGGAACAACAAGCTGCTCAGGATAGATATTCTAATCTAGCTCAATCTATTTATAATACCCCTGAAGCTATCAATGAATATAACACGGTGGTGGGTAAGGCTATTGAAGAAGATGGGTTAGATCAGGTATTGAACTCCGATGCAGTGCTCGCTGATTTCCTTAATTCTAGTAATATGGCACCTCGACTTGTATATCATTTCGCTGCTATGCCTGAAGAACTAGATAGGATTATGGCTATTAAAGATCCTACTGATAAGCGATTTGCTTTAAATATTCTCTCACATAAACTCGCTTCGATCTTTGCCGCTAGACCCGCAGTGAATAAAGAAGCATCTAAACCTTCACAGTCCTCGCAGGCTAACGTTCCGATTGTAGGTAAAGCCGGAACGGGTGGAGCCAGCGCAGGATCAATCCCAGAACAATCTATGGATGAAGTTCTAGCAGAGCTTCGATCTATGGTTTAATATTCTTAAGGAGAATATATCATGGCACAGACTAATCTTGCCCCGAATGCTGGTAATGCAGCCCTTCAAAATAAGAAGCTTAAGCTTTTTGCAGCTGGTATTCTTGATTCTATTCCGTATATCCGTATGTCCCGTTCTTACTTTAAGGACGATGTTAAGAATAAGAAAGCTGGTATGTCCTATCAGTTCTATGTCCCTGATCCGGGTTGTGCAGTTGCAGGTACAACTGATCTTAATCTTAACTCTACCGCTAATGCTAAGAAGCTTGCAGGTGCAACTATTTGGGAACGCCCGGTGACCTGTACTCTGGTTGACGGTATTGCAGAAGTTAAGCTCTCTGCATGGAACAAGCTTGTGTCTATTGAAGACTTTAAGCGCACTGTAGTTGATGAACGTGCTCGTGGTCTTGGTGCAGAAATCGAACAGTCTGTTATCTTGAACAACGTGTTCCGTGTTGACTCTGCGATTGTCGATTCTTCTGGCACTCCGTCTAGTCGTCAGTTTGCATTGCTTACCTCTAAGCTCCGTGGCATTCGTTCCGCTGGCACGAAGATTGCATTTGCTCACCCGGACGTGTATGCATGCCTTGGCGATCAGTTCCTTGGTAAGTACCTCCCGTCTGAAATCATGAAGAAGATTTATGATAAGCTCGACGTGGGTAATGTGTTTGGGGCTGAATGGATTGAAGAAAACTACATGCCGTTTGTGACTGCAACTGGTTCTGAAACGGTAACTGAAGTTGACTTCGATGATGCCGATGGTATTAAGATTACTGGTACTGGTTTGTATGTTGGTATGCCGATTAAGATTAAGGGTGCTGATGGCAAGTTCCTGAAGACCGTTGACCTTGTTGGTAAGCCGACTAATGAAGACTTCGTGCTTATCGTGTCTAAGCTTACTACCTCTAACACGGTTGGTTATGCTCAGCTCGAAGCAGGTGAAGTTCGCTTCATGAACGATAAGGAATCTTCCACGGTATTCAACCAGTCTAATCCTACCATTGGTTATGAACGCTATCAGACTGATGGTACTGATAACCTTGCAAAGACTGGCTTGTCTACTACGGCTGGCACGGTTGTCCTTGGTATCACGACTGCTGGTACCTATGCTGTCGTTCAGATCCGTGACCGTGACGCTCTCGAATTCGACTCTTATGAATTTGATGAAGTCGCAGGTGCTAAGAACGAAAAGCTCAAGGCTATGGAAATTACGGTTCAGTCTGTTGAACAGGGTGATGTTACAACCCGTGATTCCATTATGCGTATCGACGTGCCGTACATGGCTAAGCTCGTTCTTACGAAGCTTGCTCGTGTATTGTACATGAAGATTGCTTAATCAATATACCTCGTTGATTATAATCCTATACTCTTCGGAGTATAGGATTATATTTTAACTCAATCATTGAAATACTAATGGAGAGCATATGCCAAATAGTTATATTACAACAGTCAAAGATCTAGTAAGATCTGGATATGTCTATGCCGGAGTATTAGGCGAACAAGCTGATCTTCAAGGCGATAGATTTCAAATGGGGTTAATGATTTTAAATCAGTTAATTACTCAGGCTAATACCCAGGTGTTCCTGCCGTTTGCTCAGGTGATTAAAGATCTTCCACCCAGTTATCAAGTATATATTCTTAGTGAAGATCCTGATATTGTATCTAACCAGAATGAAATCCCTGATGCAGTAAAGCCACTTGGACCTGCAAAGATTATTGAAGCTCCGCAGCCAAAGATTATTAACTCAGTGGGTTATAAGGTGGGTATTAAGTTTACGGCAATGAATAGAATTTCAATGTCCGACATGATGCGATATATCTTGCCAGTAGGAGCCGCACCAAATCTTTATGCCTATGAAGAACATGCAAAATACACGGTGCTAGCTTTAGATAGACCATCTAACTTCCCGGTTAGAGTTACATATTCTAGATGCTTGGATCTTAAAGATGCTGATGATAAAGTTGATATGCCACTTCAATATGTAGAATATTTAATGTATGGACTGGCATATAGACTGGCGATTAAATATCAGCAGCCAGTAGAGAGCATTGCAGGGATTAAATCTTTATTTGATGCTTCATACCAAAGCATTATAGAACTAAACAAGAATGACCATATGATTACATGGGCTGATACATATAATGGATCTTATGGTTGGTTTGGTTCGATCTACGCACCACCTTCTTGGAGTTAATAAACTATGCCTAATGGAATTATAAGACCTGATTTTATTGGAGGGAGTTATCAGCTAGACGTGCTTATGGCTAGTCCTGAACTCTCCGAGAATATGTATGTAGAAACGCTTGGAGCTAAAGACGCTCAATCTTATACCAGTAAGATTTTAAGGTCTATAGATGGAAATCGAAGCGTTATGGAATTTCCACAAGGGGTTATAGGATGCAGAGGCTTAACCACTATAGGAGCTGGCCCTGATTATGCCCCTGATATGTATGCAGTGTTCAATGATAAGCTATATAGAATCAATGCAGACTTATCTAGAATTGAAGTTGGGTCTATAGGAGCGACAAATACCCCGGTTAGATTTACAGAATCAGGTGGGGTTAACTCTCATCTATGTCTAGTCAACGGACAGAGAGAAATGAGGGTATGCAGCGTTCATGCTTCTGATGCAGAAGTTGCAGATAGCTTTAAATCTATTCCGTTGCCAAAGAACCCTTATGATTCTAGAAACCAAGCTTATGCAGATCTAGATGATGGGATATCTATAAACGCCACGCATATTCTAACTATGGGCGAGAGAGTTATAGTTAACGATAGTGAGAGTGGCTTTATATTCTTATCTAGACCCGGAGCCTTTCAAGGCGGAACATATGAAGTCTATGAAACTGAAACGGTGACTGATGAAGCCGGAAATCAAGTTGTAAAGATTGTATATGAAGCCGACGGTGTAACCCCTAAATATAAGACGGTCGATAATGATTTATGGGGATGGAAAGACAGGCTAGGGAAATATCAATTTGTACATTGCTTAAGTGCGAACGGCGACGTGGTTAAAGCTATAGAGACTCTTAATGCTCAAGAACTATGGGTGTTTGGAAATAAGAGCTTTGATATCTATGGGTTTAGTAGCGACGAGTCCGGGAATTATTCCTTTACTAGAACCGGGATGGGTACTAATATTGGTATATCCGCGCCTCAATCTTTAGCCAAGATTCAAAATACTTTATGCTGGTTAGGATCTGGTGGCGATGGTGATAACGCAGTCTGGGCAGTAACGCAGAGCGCACAGCCTCAAAGAATTTCCACTCCGGCTTTAGAAAGATATATAGCCAAGATGAAATCTAATGATGCCTTTGGATTTGCATATAATTATAGTGGTCATGCCTTCTATATCTTAAGCTTACCGACTGCAAATAGAACCTTCTGCTATGATCTTACAACCGGGATTTGGCATAATAGAAGTACTAGAGAGGTTAATACTAACCAGTTAGAAATGTGGTATCCTAGCTTTGCATGCAATTTTAATGGTGAAGTATATTTTGGAACCTATAAAGCTAATGCTTTAGTAGTGATGGATCAGTCTAAGCACACTGAATGGGATGGAAGGCCCATTAGAAGGATTAGAAGAAGCCCGGTTATAATCAGTGAATTTTCAAATCTAATTGTAGACATGTTTAGAGTTGAATGTGGAACTGGTTTAACCACTGAACTTCAACCTACTGAAGCCTTGCCTAACGGCGATGATAGAGAGAAGCAAGGATATAACCCTAAAGTCATGATGAGATATTCTTATGACGGGGGAAATACATGGAGTTATTTTGGAGAGAGTTATCTAGGCCGAGCAGGTCGATATAACACTCTCTGCGAATTCTATGGACTCGGAATGGGTAGGTTATTTGTAATCGAAGTATCATGTGATGACCCGGTAGATTTCGTTATTACAAGTGCAAAGCTTAAAGCCAGATCTACAAGGAGCTTCTGATGAATGCTAATGATTATAAAGAACCTATAGGCGGTGATATGGGAGCTACACCTAGCTCTCAATCGCCTTCTAATGTATCAACCGTAACGGTCAATGCAGTTCAAAGTGTTAACGAGATAAATAACCACTCTTTATATAACGTGTGTAATGGTGTAACAGGCTCTTGGGGAGCATACACTGATTCTAACATGGAAGTGGCTTATCTAGGAAAGATGTGTATATGGAAAAGGTTAGGCAGTGGAACGAGAACTATTGATGTTCCAGTTAATAACTCTTCTGATTATCTAGCAACAGTATTATTGAAAGATGGTGGATGCTATGGAGTATTAGTCTATAGAGGTCTATCACAAATTACTATCACACAGCCGGAGAATACTGTCTGGCAAGTTACAGGAATGTTTAATATCATTTCAAAGGAGAAAGGATAATGGTTCCATTAATTGTAGGCGGAGCCTTGGCAGCTGGTAGCATTGCAAGCAATATCTATTCAGCTAATCAGGCTGCAGCAGCGGCTGATGACGCTATGGAAGCCGCAGGTAAGGCGGCAAGTTCTATTAGAGGAGCTTGGGACAGTACTAAAGGAACTTATAAGGATAACGCAAGTGCGATTCAAGCTTATAAGGATATAGTAGACCAGACTTACGGCGATAGAGCAGACATGACTAAGAAGTATAGAGAATTACTTAGTCAGGATATGTCTGATAATATTTATAAGCCGTCTAATTATAGCTATGATAAGAACATTGATCAATTCTATGATAAGGCATGGAAGCTTAATAACCAGACGCAGTTAGATGCTTTAGAAGCGAGTGCGTCTAATGCTGGCAATCTATATTCATCCGGGTTGCTTAATCAGATGGCGAACACTGCAAGTGCGAATGCAAATAATGCTTATAAAGAAGCTATGAAAGCTTATCTAGAAGATAAGAACATGGATATCACTAGATGGAGCACTGAAGAAAAGAATAAGCAAGCAGCAGCCCAGCAATATCTAGACAACTATAAGACCAGGTTAAATGCTTATGGAGACTATGTTGGAAATAGCCTTGGAGCTTATGGTGATATTGCAAGTGCTACAATAAACAACAATAATTCTAAGGCTAATACCTATGCAAATTATGTTGGAAACTATGCAAACTTACTGGCTCAAGCTGGTGACTATGCGAACAATGAAGTTCTAAATTACTAGGAGTAATCATGGCTATAAATATTAACCCGACTAATATCAATCCGAATATTGGTGATGCTTATGCAATGGCTTATAGATCTAGAATGAACTATAATAAGCCTCATGCTGATCTATATAAGAATATACTTAAGGACGCAGGTGACTTCTTTAAGTTCTATTATTTAAATGATGATAGATTAAATAAAGATTCTGATGATGAAGTCCTAGATGTCAATGAACAGCTTGGTAGAACTGAAGCTATAACTAAACCAGTAGTTGAAGAAACAGATGTCCGATTAATTAATTCTGGCTTGGATCCGAAGCTTTATAACCAGATGAATAGAGCAAAGGAAATTGACGAAGAAGCCATGAATCTTTTTAATAGTACAAAGAAGTACAGGGACATGTTGGAGGCATACGATAATGGCACAAAACAATTCTTACATTAATCCCGTTTTAAATCATGAAGCTTATAGTAATCTTGAATCTATTGATTTAGATGCTCTTCAAAAGCAAATGGATGATGAACTTCGAAAGGCTAAAGCCCGTAGAGATGCAGAGATGATCGCAAAGGCTAATGAAGATTACGAGAATCTTATGAAGTTTAATTATACACAAGATCCTCGTAATCAAAGAGTGGAAATGAAGCCACGCAAGGAATATACTCACTTCGAAGATACCATGCCCAGTGGTGAAGAACTAATGGGTCTTTTAGATAATCCTGAAGCGGTTAAAATCCTTGCAGAACAATATAGAAATAAAGCTTCAAAAAATATTGCTGATAAAGAAGCAAAGGCTATTGCAGAAGGTGAAAGCAATATTGGTAAATATACTGATCCCCTTTCACGAGAAGATAGAAAAGCTATTTCAAGTGAAAATATGTTCGGATATAGACCTTCTAATTTTAAAGTGGAATATCCTAGACCTAAAGAAGAAGAACCAGATGTAGATGAAGAACTTGCAAAGGCAGCTTCTTTTAATGCAATTGATTCTATGAAAAGAGCTCATGCGCGTGATGTTCATGGTAAGCCTATTAATCCATCTGGTATTATAGCTTATCAAACTGATAATCCTTATGCGCCTGAATCTACAGTACAAGATAATAATACTAAAAATATTGAAGAAACAAAGGTCGAACAAAAGCCTGAAGAGCCAAAAGAAGAAGAACAGTTCTATCTTAAATATATTACTCCGCAGGTTAATGAAGCCCTTAAAGCTATAGCTGATAAAGATCCTTCTATGCTTCAACTTCCTGAAGTTAAAGCTCTCATGGAAAGATCTAAAATTGCTTATGGGAAGCAGAATGATCTTTTGTCTATAGCTCCGTGGACTAGTAATCCTGATCAGACAGTTCAAGTCGCTAATGCTCTCAGAGAACAAGGCGATAAGAACCTCATGGATGCAGCGGCTAATCTAGAATCTATTAGGACAAGACAGTTAGATGCAACCAAGGCTATGGCTGATGATCTTACTAGACAGAAGGGTAATCTTGCAGGATTCGGTAGTTCAGTTCTTAATATGCAGGGTAATGCTTTAATGCAATTGCCAGTGACATATGAAGGAGCTAGACAGTCTAATGAAGAGGCTAATAAAATTCATGATATAGGTGACGCTAAACTTAAAGCGGCTAAATCTTCGTTATATGATTTTATCACCTCAGCAACTGAAGCAATGATAAAGCCTTATAGTAAAGATAAAGCTGCAGCGACTGCTATAATTGACGATATTATGGCCACGATTAATACGGCTGAAGGAGCATCTGAATCTGCATGGTATGATAGGATTGATCCTGAAACTAAAGTTAAACATGAAGGGCTTCTTACTAAGCTTGGTAATCTTAAGAAGCATTTGAATGCTAATTCCCAGCCTGAACTCACGGCTATAATTAAAGGCATTCTAGATAACCTTGCCGATTATAAATCAGCAATGGCGACTGAACAACAGCACAGAGCAACAGCATTTAATGCTGCAATGCGTGGAAATCAAATCTTTAATACTGTAGCTGAAGTCGGTCAAAAGTTTAAGATGCCTTTAACTGGGATTGATCCTTCTTTAGACTTTAAATATCCTGGTGGTTTAGATAATTCTAAATCTAAATCCTCGTCTAATGGTAATTCTAATACTGAAGACCAGTCTAATGGTGATTCTATTATTAAAGAAGATCAAAAGACTGGTAAGCGTGATAAGAAGCCTAAAGGCGATCCTATAAAAGATGAAGAGATTAAATTATCTAAAGCAGAAAACTTATATGTTAATGGTATTAAGCTTCTAAATGATTATAAGAGAGCTGCAGAGAAGGCTGCAAATGCAAGAGCTGGTTTGAAGACTAATAACACAACTCAAGCAGCTGTTGATTTAGCAGAAGGTGTAATGCTTGAAAAGCGTAACGACGCAAGTGACTTTATTCAAGATCTTCTTACAGCTGCTAGTAATGGTAATGATACAGCACGAGTAGTACTTGGTGCGATATATCAATCTAGATATTCTCCTCAGCTTGATACTCTTGGTAGTAATGGCATTAAGATTATGAGTAGTGGAAATGTGAAATATAGAAATACTAAAGATAAGCCTAATGCTATTCTTAATGCTCAATCAGAGGCTATACAAGAAGAGCTTAAGAAATCAGGGCTACTTGGTTATTTCCAATAATATTAGATATCCATATGCACAATGCATATGGATATTTAACTCATTCATTGAATAAATTTAAGGAGAGTATATGCCTATACCAAAAGATAATACAAACGTAAAGCTTGTTAATCCGTTTGAATTTTCTAAAGCTCAAAAAGAAGGTTCCGGGATTCCATATAGCGAGCTGGTTAAAGCTTATATGGATCTTTATCCCGAACGGTCAAAAGTTTTTGGCAGCAAATCTTCGCTTGGTCAGGCTTTAGAATTGATGGAGCATCTTAACCCTGATGCAAATGATGCTCAATTAGAAAATAAGCTTGCAGCAAAGGCGCTATCTAACATTCATGAAATAAATTCTGATTATTCGGACAGGCCCTTGGCTCTTCCGGCTTCTGCTGATACAACTTTGGATGATGCAAAAATTAATGGAAAGACTATAGCTTATAACCCATATGATTTTAGAGCAGTTCTTAGAAATACTGCTAATGAACTTTCGTATAGAATTGGTCAGCTTAAATCGATGTCTAAGCCTGAAGTGACCCTTCAAAAGCTTAAAGAAAAATCTGGCAAAGATTATATAACTGATAAAGATTATTTAGAAGGGCGTGACCCTTATGCTGCAGCACCTGATTATAATATTACTAGTGAATTAGAAAAGAAGCCTATTGAAAAGCATAGATATGATGTAGCCAGGGATTCTTCTATATTTAACTTTAAGGATAATATTATTAGTCCTGAAGATAGTGTTAAAGCAGTTGAACGAGCTAAAGCAAAGAAAGAATATCAAGAAGGTTCTCATCCCATTTATACTGGTCTTAAATTTACACCGCTTAGTCCTATTGCCGTTGCAGCAGAAAATGGTGAACCTTGGACTAGAGGAGTAGCAGGAGCCATTCCATCTGTTGCAGGTACTATAGGCGGTGTTATTGCTTCTCCGTTTATTACTCCAGTAGGAGGAGCCGCTATTGCAGGTGCGTCTAACGCTCTTGGCGATGAGATTGCTCGTGGTGAAAGACCTGATGAATTAACAGGCTCTGAGACTGCAAAGTCTTATTTAATTCCCACTGCGATAGGTGGAGCAATGGGTGGAGGTTTAGGAGCAATAGGAAATAAAGCTTCTAAATATCTTAGAAATAAAAAGCTTAAGGTCTATGAAGACAAAGCTAAAGCAGCTGAAGATGCATATGAACATGCAAATCAATATTTGTATAAAGGTCAACCTTATGATTATACAAAGAGTGGTAAAACTACTGAAGACCTTGCTGCTGAAGCAGCCACTGCGAACGTAATGTCAAAAGCTAAACAGGGTAAGTTTAATGAAATTGATGTCGATGATATTGATAAAGTTATTCTTAATCCGCAACGTTATGAAGAGCTTTCTAACGCACTTTCTAATACTAGAGAAGCTTATGATAATGAAGAATTAAGATTAAATTTACTTAAAGCTCTTAACTCTAACCAGAATTTTATTAATAGAATTAATCAAGTTATTCCTGAAATGGGCGGTGAAGATATCACTAAAGTTACAATTAAGGGTAATGACCCAATGGTTAAGCTGGCTAGGGGTGAAGCTAGACAAGGTTTAAATAATAACGAGGACCTAGATAATCTAATCAACATGATGCTTGATCCTAGAGAAACTCATTATGAACCTTTAGCAGCTAAAGATATAGCTGCAAATAAAGTTCTATATAGTGAAGCTAATTTGCCAGAAACCGCAGATCAGGCTATATTCCATAGATATGGATTTGATGAACTTGGAAAGGGTCCTATAACTGGCACACCAGACAATATGTTTAGTGCCAATAGATCTTGGAGAAAAGGCAAAGGCCTTCTTATTAAAGATATTAAAGATATGGCTTCTGATGTTCCTGAAGAGTCAAAGCAAAAGCTTATTAACCCGTTTATTCATCAATATATAAATGACGATGCGGCAGGTGGCATTGCATTTGGTCGTGGTGTTCAAGCTCAAGCTCAATCTTATGTGAAAGAAGCTTATGACTTGTTAAAGGACGGTAAGTTAGATAAAGATAAATTAAATAATCTTGCTAAAGAATATATGCAGTGGCGACTTCCATTGAATCATAGACCAGCAGACGAGAAAAATATTCTTCGTGAATTCGTGGCTAATATATTGATTCAAGAAAATAAACCAGGTGCAGGGTATTCTTATTTAGATCCTAGTGCTATTTCCACCGCAGAGATTAATAATCGTGGAAAGAATATTATTAAAGCTATGCAGCATCCTGAATATAACCCTGAGCTTCATACCAAAGAACCGCTTGGTCGTCCTTCATTTGAATGGCTTAGAAGAAACTTTAATTCTGATGATGTAACAGGCGAAGACACTTTTGAAGCTATCAGATATCTATTAGATAAGAACGGTATTAATCTTAGACCTGATGGATTGCCCGGTAGCAATGATGCGGTCTATGGATGGGCTGGTGGCTTTGAAAGACCATCTGCAGAAGCATACGGAGCATTCGAAGGACGAAAAGGCAGAAATAAATTTAGATATACAATTGATCCTAAATTCCTTGAAGTCCTAGAGCAGAATAAAGGTGCTTCGATTAATGAAGTTGCAGAGAAAGGAAAGGCTGCTAGAGAAGCTAGAGAACTGGTTAATATATTTAAAAAGCAAAAGCCTAAAGATATAGCTACTTATGGCACTCCGAGTGTTGCACAGGCACTTAATAATACTTATGAAAGCGGTGCATTCATTAATAATCCTTATGGGTTATCTAACGCTGAAGAAGCCACAAGAAATGAAGAACTAGCTTCTGATAAAGCTAATGAAAATATTTATAGAGCAGCTAGATGGGTTCCAATTATAAAGAACTTCTATAAGCCAAAGATTAAAGAAGCAAAGTATAGAGGGAACTTCATGCCGTTCAATTATGAGTATCAAAATAGATATAAGAATCAAAAGTAAATATATAACCCTATACCACCCGGTATAGGGTTAACTTACTCATTGAATTATAACTGGGAGAATCTATGACAGAGCAAAGAACGATTAAGATAGGCGATAGAGTTATTTATTGCTATGAAGACGGAAGTGTTGAGTTCTTAAGCAAAGCCAGAAATCGCTTAAAGCAGCCGTTGATAAGAACAATGGGTAGTACAGATAGCAGATATAAACAGATAAAGATAGAAGGAAGACATTATAAAGTGCATCGTCTTATAGCAACAGCATTTCTCCCAAATCCGAATAATCTCCCAGAGGTTGACCATATCAACCGTAATAAGGAAGATAACCGGCCAATTAATCTTAGATGGTGCGATAGCAAGTCTAATAATAACAATAAAGATCGTATCGATCAGTCTTTTGCAAGATATGGTGTGAGACAGTGTGATGACCCAAAAGCTTATGATAAATCTTATAGGAATAAGCACGTCTTCCTTAGTATGAAAAAGCCTGATGGGAAGCACACTCGCAAGGCATTTCTATCAGAACAAGATCAGGACTATAAGCTTATGAAACCTTTATCATTAAAAGAAAGATATCTTTATGTACACCAATTAAAAGGAGTCTAATATGTTTTCAACCCTTCATGATGCCCTTCCGACTTTCCTAGATGCAAATGGAAAGCCAGTTATAGGGAAACTCACTTTTTATGAAGCCGATGGAACCACCTATAAACCGATCTATAGTGATCAGAATTATACAACCGAGTTATCTAACCCGTTGCTTACAAATTATAGTGGCCAACCTAACGTTCAACCGTTCTTAAAGAATGGAATTTATAGAATTAGAATCGATAAATTCATAGGCGATAACCTCGCTGATATGAATGATTATCTATATGAAGAGGAAAATCCTAATCATCTAGGAACGGTAAGCCACTGGGAATTTGTAAAAGAATTTGTAATCGACTCCGGGATTGTTGATGAATCAGGAGCTGCAGCTTTAGATTTCTATACCGTTCAAACTATAGATGAACTTAGACAGCTTAATTATCTAGACCATCCTTATGCAACTGTTGTAGACTATGATGCAACGGTGAAAGGGATTGCACCAAGATCTTATATCTGGCAGCCGTCTAGTTCTAGACCAGAAGACTACGGAGCTACAATTATATCTAGCTTAAGCAATAGCGGTAGATGGGAACTTCTAGAATCCTCAACGATTGACAGCACGACATTTGGGATTAGTCCTTATGTAGACCAAGGCACTCTTCAATCTAGATTGAACGGGTTGTCCGCTTATAGCATGGCAGGGTATCATAAGGCTCAAGTGATATACTTGCAGGGTGGCACATATAGACTTCAAGACGGGGCTAATTTAAGCCTTGGCATTCCAGTAGTGTGTCATAGTTATTTGAAGTTCCTTACTCCTAACGGTCATGGTCGTGTATCATTCCAAGGGGGTTTAGATTATCTAGCCTTAAATAACCTAAACGATGAAAACACCACGTTAATCTTTAACCAAGAAAAGGTTCATGCAGCCTGGTTTGCAGGAACTGATTTAAGCTTTAACGGTCAGAATGTACAATTCAAAACCATCGTGGCTGATTCTACAAATAGTCCGAGGCAATATTATTCTAACCTTAATGTAGAAATCAATAGAGCTGATCAGGAAATTCATGCAGAGAACTGCAGCATTAGATTAGACGTGAACGTTAATGCAGGTGGAAGCTTTGAAGATTGTAGATTTAAACCGGGTGTAGGCAGCTTCATAGTAAGCACCCAGAGCTTTAGTGGCAACACGGTTATCTATCCGTGGATGTGGGCTGGTAACTTTGATCCTTATTCTTTAACTCTTGGTCCTGATGTTGGTTATTCTATAACTGATTGGGATGCTCAACTCTTTGCTGATTTAAAGGTTGTTCAAGGCAATCATAATATTGGATCATTAAATAACGGGTCTATAGATATAACCATGTTAGATAATAGCTCTGCAGAACCTTACACTATAGAAAATGGTTCTGGTTATATTGATTGTCATAGCTTTACGGTTGGATTGAAGCTGATTAATTTTAACGGCACTATAGCCAACTTTAATAGCAATTCTAGCTTAGATATAATCAACTCTTCTATATCTTTAACCCTAGCGAACAATTGCACTATTGCAGCTATGGGATCTAATTTAACCCTAGACGCACAAAACCCTGAATGTATAATGGCTCTTCGTGATTCATTTATTACCGGGGTAAGCGGAGTTCAATATGCGTTCTCTAGCTTTGCAGCGCAAGATAGTATAGTAGGAATTGATTTATATGCTAGAAATAGTTCCGTGAGAGGATCTGAACTTCAAGGTGAATATAGCCTTAAACCAGAACCAGGAACATATAGAGCAGTAGAATATCTCGGACAGACCGTGATTGTATCTCACTTTATTCATGGGTACTTTGATAATAATCTCTGGCGTGGCAAGTTTAAGATTGACGGAGCCAGTGCTTCGGTCGATTATAATGCTAGTCATGTCCTTGTAGATCATCTAAGGTTCCAGAATAATAGATCAGAATTAACCAGCCTTAATGCTTGGGAAATTACTAGACTTGGAGCGATGAATAGAGATAGTCTAAACGATTATACATTCATCAATAATACTGGCGGCTTTGAATGTTATCTAGAAATGAAAGATGTGCCTGTGGAAATAGGCGTTAGCATTATATTATCTAATGGCACTATAGGCAGTCCTTTAAGTCTAGAACAATATTCTACATATGGATGTTGGCAGATGGCTACAAATATCAATAGCTCCGGGGATGCAAATTATGCAGATGATTATAGCAAGTATTTTACAAAGATGAGAATGTTCGTGATAGGTCAACATGATGCAAGCGTTAACCTTGAACTTACAATCTTACCGGGTGAAGCTTCAAGTGGAACGGTTTATCATCTTCAACCTAACTCTATGCAGGGCTTTACTAATAATACTCTTTATGGCTTTGATAGCCCGTCTAGAACTCAAATGACGCTTACCACTGAATCGAAGTATGATAATTCAACTTTAGATAACGCACACCCGTTCGTTATACCAGACCTAGGAAAGCAGCCTAATACAACTACTGAAGAGTGGCAGATTAGAAACTTTGTCCTTGGTCATACGAATTATCATCTTAGCACTAGTGGAAGGACTTATCAGGTCAATATATCCTTTAGACAGCTAGATAAAGTCAGATAATAATATATCCTTATACCACCCGGTATAAGGATATAATTAACTCATTCATTGAATAAACCATGGAGAATTTATGCCTTTAACACAATCTTATCCAAGCATGTTCTGGCAACAGTTCCACGACGAGAACGGGAACCCGTTAGCAAATGGAACGGTTAAAACTTTTCTAGCCAGTGATCATTCTATGCCCGTTCAGACCTATACATATCCTGGCAGTGGGGTTAAAAATCCTACAAATATAACGCTCGATGATGCCGGAAAGTGCGTGATGGCTCTCGAAATAGGTCTAGCATATTACATTGAAGTCTATGATGTTAATAATAACCTTAAGGGAACATTCGATAACGTGACTGCAGGAGGCGGCACTGGTGAGGGCGGTGAGCATCTTACATTTACAAGCTCTGATGGAAGTATAACCATAACCAGAGTCGGCGATAATGTCGATTTATCAGTGGTTAAAGATACTGATATCTATGGAACAGTAGAAGGATATGGAACTAATTCTAGTGGAATTATAACCTTTTCTAGAATTGTAGACGGGGATATAACCTTAGACTCCGGGAATATAGTTGTCGATCCTTATAAGCTTTATCATCTAACCGTACATCTAGACTTTTCAAATAATAGTGCCGGAAATCTTTATAAGTATGCAAAGCTGATTGATAGTGAAGCTCATGAACACATGTTCACCGTTGATCAAAGCATGGGAAAGAATTATATTGAAGTATCCTTCGATATAGTTCCAAGCAAAGATTATATATCTTTGCAGTTAGAAAACACTGGAAGTACTTTAAGCTCTGCGTTGGTCTATATTCATAGAATAAACCCGGTGGTTGGTTCTAATTCTGGCGGTGGTGGGGCTACATATACTGCAGGATATGGTATCAACATAAATAGCTCTAATGAAATTTCCGCTAATATTAACGATCTTAAAATTGCTTTGACCACTAAAGCTTGGCATAATATGCATGGGTCTACGTGGAGCGATAACGGCGACTTGCTTGGTTATATAGTTGAAAATAGTTCTGGAAATTATGACCCGGACAATTTGATTACTATTGAAAAATGGACTAACGAAGACTCCGAGCATAATGTTTATCATTACGGCAAGCTTAATCTTAAAGCCGGACATTCTTATATGCTTGTAAGTAGCATGTGGTTTAGTCGAAAGCCGGACGAACTGGCACCTACAATGAATAATATAGCATTCTGGGTGGGTGGAACAGCTTTAGGTATTAACGGCGCTCGTCAAGAATTCTTGTATAACAATAGCCAAATGACTGAAGTCTGCCCTCAAGTGACAGCGTTTATTCCGGCATCTAATGTAGATACATATATAACGCTTCAATGTAGTGGCGGAG
>Ga0310690_10003622_pt1 | contig 22888 bp, 14 predicted proteins | sample AusTroGonzalo_MG_2_FD_207661 | JGI IMG/M metagenome (GOLD analysis project Ga0310690, IMG submission 207661) | Bovine rumen microbial communities from tropical cattle in Woodstock, Queensland, Australia - Gonzalo_04 (v2) (version 2) | ecosystem: Host-associated > Mammals > Digestive system >... | reverse complement strand
GGGCTCAACCCAGTCATCGCTGTCAATAAAAGCGATATAATCGCCATGCGCATATTCAAGCCCTGTGTTTCTGGCCGCCGAAAGTCCTGCGTTTTCCTTATGAATGCACCTGAAACGGCTGTCTTCCACCGCGCGTTTTTCGCATATTTCCGGACAGCGGTCCGGAGAGCCGTCGTCAACAAGGATTATCTCAATATTCTTATAAGTCTGCACTGCAAGTGAATCAAGGCACCGGTCCAGGTATTTCTCAACACGGTATACAGGTACAATTACAGTCAGCAGAGGCCATGTTTTTTCCATATAATAATTATATCAAAAGCGTAAAAGGCTCGTATGTGCCGGAAACATGAGAACAATACCTTGCGTGGCACAATTATGCCTGTACGAATTTTGTATAATATAAGAGCCGGGAAGACCGGTAAATTTTGCAAGGCCGCGGACTGTGAAGTTTATAAAGGACCGCAGCCGGAGGAAATAAAAATTATGGCAGTAAAAATCGGTATCAATGGTTTCGGACGCATCGGCCGCCTCGTGGCCCGTGCGATTATCGAGAGAAACGATCCTTCACTGGAACTGGTCGCAGTCAATGACCTTACAGACGCAAAGACCAATGCTCATCTTCTCAAGTATGACTCAATTCACGGCCGCCTCAACGCTGATGTGAAAGTGACAGCGGAAGATCAGATTACTGTCAACGGCAAAGCCATCAAGGTTTTCAAACAGACAGACCCCGCGAACATCGACTGGAAATCCGTCGGTGTGGATATTGTCGTTGAATCAACAGGCCTTTTTACCCTTAAGAAAGATGGTGTGAACAAGAAAGGCAAAAACGTCAAGGGCGCAGAGAATCATATTACCCACGGCGGAGCGAAAAAAGTTATCATTTCTGCTCCTGCAACAGGCGAGGATATAACCATCGTCATGGGTGTCAACAATGACAAATATGACCCGAAGAATCACAATGTGGTTTCCAACGCTTCCTGCACCACAAACTGCCTCGCCCCTTTCTGCAAGGTTCTTAACGATATTTTCGGAATCAAACGCGGTCTTATGACAACTGTGCACGCCTACACCGGCGACCAGAGAATACAGGATACAGCGCATTCCGACCTTCGCAGAGCCCGTGCCGGAGCTATGTCAATGATCCCGACATCAACCGGAGCCGCCAAAGCCATTTCTCTTGTTATTCCCGAGCTGAAAGGCAAAATGGACGGTTTTGCAATCCGTGTACCCACCCCGGATGTGTCCGTTGTGGATCTTACCTGCGAACTCAACAGAAATGTGACTGTTGAAGAAGTCAATGCTGCTTTCAAGGCTGCCGCAGAAGGCGAGCTGAAAGGCATTCTCGGATATTCCGAAGAACCTCTTGTGAGCATAGATTTCTGCCACGACAGCCGCAGCTCAATCGTTGATGCCAAGAATACCAAGGTAATGGATGGAAACTTTGTAAAGATTCTTTCCTGGTACGATAATGAGTGGGCTTATTCCAACCGCGTGGTTGACCTTGCTGCCTTCATGGCTTCCAAAGGTCTTTAATTCCCACTGAACGGAGACGGAGCGGGAGCGTATCCCGCTCCGTTCTTTTTTAGAAGTTTAAAGAAAAAAGCAAAATTTTGGAGTTGAAAAGCAAAACTATGGAAAACAAGTCTGTTCTTAAACTTGCCAGAGTCCAGGATATGGACATACAGAACAAAGCGGTGCTGGTCCGTGTTGACTATAATGTTCCGCTCAAGGAAGGCGTAATCAAAGATGATTCAAGAATACGTGGAACCGAAAAGACAATAAAGTATCTTTTGGAAAAAAACTGCAAAGTGGTTCTTATCGCTCATCTTGGCCGCCCGAAAGGCAAGGTTGACCCGAAATATACCATTGAACCTGTTACCGGCCGCGTTTCTGAAATTATGGGCACAAGGGTTCATTTTGGCAAGGACTGTGTTGGACCGGAGGCTGAAAAAGCGGTTGCTGCAGCAAAGAACGGTGAGATAGTTCTGCTTGAGAATCTCCGTTATCACCCGGAAGAAGAGAAAAATGATGATGCCTTTGCGGCTCAGCTTGCGAAACACGGAGAAGTATTTGTGCAGGAGGCTTTCGGAGCACTTCACCGCGCGCACGCCTCGACTTCTGCCATAACGAAATATCTGCCTGGCTGCATAGGTTTTCTTGTTCAGAAGGAACTGGAATTTTTAGACAAGGCAATGCAGAATCCTGAGAGACCTTTCCTTGCAATAATTGGTGGTTCCAAGGTTTCAGACAAGATTCAGGTTCTTTACAGCCTGCTTGAAAAAACCGATTCTCTTATTATCGGCGGAGCCATGGCATATACTTTCCTTGCCGCGCAGAGCACAAATATAGGAAATTCCCTTTTTGAGGAAGACAGGATTGAAGAAGCCAGAAAAATTATTCTCAAGGCGCATGAAAAGAATGTGGAACTGCTGCTGCCTGCGGATCACCGCGTTGTGAGCGATATCGAAGCTGTTTCTACAGTTGAAAACACAAATTCAATGGCTATACCCGATGGAAAGATCGGTATAGATATTGGCATACGCACAGAAGCGCTCTTCGCAGATAAGATTAAAGCCGCAAAGACTATTTTCTGGAATGGTCCTGTCGGGATTTTTGAAACAAAAGAATATTCCCATGGAACAGTCAGTATCGCTGCTGCCGTTGCTGAAGCCACGGCAAAGGGAGCTGTTTCAATTATAGGTGGCGGTGATACGGTTTCTGCCCTCAAAACGGCAAAAGTTGAAAAGACCGCCGTGTCACACTGCTCCACAGGCGGTGGCGCCAGCCTTGAGTTTATTGAAGGCAAACAGCTGCCTGGCCTTGTGGCTTTGTCAAAGTAAGAATAATATTGTAAAATATCCCTTATCAGGAGATTTTGAATGTATACATTTGTTCTTACACTGCACATACTGTTAGCTTTCGTTCTGATAATAGCGATTGTGTTCCTGCAGACCAGCAAGGGTTCCGCGCTTTCCATGTTCGGTGGCGGTGGTGACGCGCTGTTCAATGCGGCAAGCGGTACTTCTTTCATTAAGAAATTTACGCTTGGCGCAGCTGCGTGTTTTGCTGTTACCTCAGTGCTGCTTACAATTATGGCATCAGGCAACCGCTTTAAATCGGTTGTGCAGGATTATCCGTTACAGATACCGAATGCAGCGCAGACCGCTCCTGCTGTGCCTGGCCAGAACAGTGGCAAGGCGGCAGCAGCTACAACAGATACTCAGGCAAAGCAGCAGGCTAAACCGGCGGCAAAGAAAGCTTCCGCAAAGAAATAAAATAGTTAGTCTGCATAGCAGGGAAAACAGCGCTTCCGGAAAAGAAGCGCTGTTTTTTGTTGTTCTTTGTGGGTGTTTTATACAATTTGAAATATGAAACATTTTGTTTTCATTGTGCTGACCATGTGTATCTGGCTGATGCCTGAACTGCCTGTGTATACGCAGGAACCAGGCGACGCTGTGCTTATGGGTGTTTATCCATATAGCAGAAACGGACGGAAAAAACCTGTTGAATGGATAATACTTGATAAAGAAGCAGATGGAACATTTCTGCTGCTGAACAGTTATGGAATAGAGGCCAAAGAGTATAACACGGAGGCGGTTCCGGTAACATGGAAAAACTGTACGATTCGTAAATGGCTTAACGGCGGATTTTACGAAAACATATTTAACGAAAGGGAAAAAAGAGAGATAAGAATATCCAGTATACATAATTCCACAGGAGAAGATACTAAGGATAGGATATTCCTGCTAAGCATACCTGAAGCAGAAAAATATATCAGTCCCGGGAACAAAGGCAACGTAAAACTGCGTAAATATGTTAGCACGGTGGCAAGACTTACTCCTTACGCTTTCAGACGCGGTGGCGACAGATACAGGTACAGGCACAGTGGCGCACGGTTTGTTTCCTGGTGGTGGCTGCGCTCGACTGGCAACAGCGCGGAAAAAGCTGCGTTTATGGGCCGTGACGGGGAAATATACAGTGATGGCTTTTTTGTCCAGCTTGATTACGGGGCTGTACGTGCGGCTTTTAGAACCGGTCTGGAAAATTATGTAAATATTTCCAGAAACAGACAGAGAGGGTTGTGGGTTTATATGGAAAAGGACAATATAAACAAAATAATAGAACCTTCCGCTGTTACTTTAGAAATATCCTCTGCACCGGCCAAGCAGACTTCAGAAAAGTAAAAGATATGCCCGGCTTAAATTTATTGTGTCTGATGTGCCTTGACTGTTTTGAGCCATTGGCACTAAAAAAATGTATTATCAATCCATCACCTTGTCTTCAAAGGTACAGAAAATATCCATTATTGCGTCAGGGGTTTTTGCAGTAAAAAGCCTTTTAAGCAGTGTTTTGTTCATAAGCAGCCCTGAAAGTTCTTTCAGTATGGCGAGCTGAAGAGCTGGTTCTTTGTAAGGCGTGAGAATAAGGAACATCAGTTTTACCGGCTGCTTGTCCGCAGAAGGGAAATTAATGCCTCTGCGGCTTTTGCCTACGGCGAGAATGGGATGCTTTATATCAGGCAGTCTGGCATGAGGAAAAGCTGTATGATGTCCTAATGCTGTTGAGAAGCTGTTTTCTCTTTTAAGCACTGCGGAAACAGCCGCCTCCTTGTCAAAACGCGGATAATCCCTGTGCAGGCATTCTATAAGTTCCCTGATTGCATCTTCTTTTTTTAATGATTTAAGATTCAGCATACAGGCTTCGGGGTGGAAAATAGAACTAAGCGTAAGCACAGGGGGCTTGTCAAACTCATCGCGTATTTCACCTGTAAGCTCCTCTACAATATCTTCCATTGAAAGAAGTCCGGCCAGAGAGCCATTGTCACCGCGTACAAGTGCCAGCTGCAGACGCTTTTCCTGAAATATCCTGAGTGCCTTTTCAACAGTCATTGACTCTGGAATTTCAAAAAGCGGCCTTTTAAGATCCTCAAATTCGGGTTTGTCCGCAGGTGCGAAGGATTCAGCGTCAAGTACGGAAACAAGGTCTTTCAGATGAACATAATAATGTTTCACCGCATCAGGCGCAAGCAGTGGGTATCTTGAGAAACGTCGTGTTTTAAGTACTTCCCGCGTTTCCTGCCATGTGGAGGCCGGATTCAGAAATGCTATATTAGGCAGGGTCGTCATAACCTCCCGTACTTCCGTCTTGCCGAAATCAAAAAGATGTTCGAACATCATAAGGCGGCCAAGAGATATCCTTCCGTATTCCTGCGATTCGCCTAAAATCATGCGCAGCTCTTCATCTGTATGAACTGTTTCTTCCACATTCTGTTTTATGTTAAGAAGTTTTAAGATAAGCAGTGTGCATTTGTTCAGCAGCCACATGGGCGGATAGAAAACAGTATGGAAGATTTTAAGCGGCCTTGCCACGAAAAGAACTGATTCCTCTGGTATGCGTATAGATATGTTTTTTGGAACCTGCTCGCCAAGTACCACATGAAACATGGTGGTGAACAGAAATGCAAGAATTATTGATACAGTACGTGATATGCCGGGTGTAAGCGTAACCCCACACAGACCGAACAGGGGGGCCGTGATATGAGCGACAAGCGGTTCGCCAACCCAGCCCAGACCGAGACTTGCTATTGTTATGCCCAACTGGGCAGTGGCCAGATAAGCCTCAAGATCCTTTACTATTCCACGCGCAACGGAAGCTGTTTTATTTCCATGTTCCTCAAGTTCCTTGAGGCGTGTGTCGCGTATTTTTACTATTGCAAATTCAGAAAGAACAAAAAAAGCATTAAGCGCAAGAAAGAAAAGCGCCAGAACAATATACAGGAATGTTGACATTTAATATATTTTATCATATTTGGAATTTGTTTTTCCGGCGGTATTATTTATATGGTTCTTGCTTTTTGCGGCTTAAACTTAATAAACTGAATTTATATACAGGAGGCTGGTTTATGAAATTTACCATGTTCGCGGTGCTTGCAGCTATGTTTGCCTCAATGCCTTTGACAGTTCAGGCGGAAGAGACAGGAACAGCCGGAAAAGCAACTCCCGCGGTTTCACAGACTGCACCGGCAAAACCGGAACTTACAGCAGCTGAAAAAGAATTGAAGGATCTTAAGGATAAATACGAACGTATTTCCTACAATAATAAAATTTATGATGAAAATCTTAAAGAGCAGATGAAAAACGACAATGAGCGTCTGCTTAAACTTATAACCGAAAACAAACTTGTTTCCGAAGAACAGAAAAAGGAGCTTGCTGAACTTACTGCCAGATTCGCGAAACTCAAGGCGGAACACGATATAACCTCCGAGGAAATAAGGGCTAAAACCTTAGCGCTTACAGATGAAAAAAACGAAATAGACATGGCCATAAAGCGCATGGACTATGAGGAAAAGAAGGCAAAGCATGAAAATGAAATGCTTAGGGCTGCTGCTGAAAAACTGAAAATAGAGCTTGAAATGCGTGGCAGCAGGGATGACTGGAAGAAGGAAGCAAATACAGAACCGCTTTATCTTTCAAAGCCTTTTGATGAAAAGACAGGTACACTTACAATAAGCGACAGGCGCATTCCCATGAATGGACTTGTAATGAATACAACAGCCGATTATGTGAATGAGAGAATAGAGTATTTCAACAATGTTTCCACCGCTCCCATTTTCATTGTGATAGATACCAATTATGGTGGCTCCGTCCGCGCCGGATACCGTATTCTGAAAGCCATGGAAAGCAGCCGCTCACCGGTTTACGTAGTAGTTAAATCTTTTGCTGCGAGCATGGCTGCTGTTATAACAACACTTGCTCCGCATTCATTCATTTATGAAAACGCGATAATCCTGCATCATCAGATGAGCAGTGGCAGCCGTGGAAACATGACTCAGATGAAAGAGGCGCTTGAAGCCGCACGCGAGCTTGACCGCCGTATGAATACACCTGTTGCAAAGAAAATGGGGCTCAGTCTTGAGGCTTTCCGCAAGAAAATGTATGAGCATAATTCAGATGGCGACTGGGAGGAGTACGGCGACAAGGCAGTAAAACTTCACTGGGTGGACAAGGTGGTAAAACGTGTGGAGGAAACCGGAGTGGTGAAGAAGCCGGAGAAGAATTCTTCCTCAAATCTTATCATCAGTCTTCTTGGTATGAAAGAGGAGCAGACCGACGCAAACGGTGTAAAATATGTACCGCTGCCACGTCTGGAGCCGTTTGACTTCTATTATATATACAACCGGGATAATTATTTCCGCTGAAATTCCCGTAGAGGAAGCTGCAGTTTTCTGCCGCAGCTTCCTTATTTGAATTATAAACTGTTGACACGGACTGAAAAAAACTGTTATACTGTTTCTATAGTTCTTTAGAGAGCCTGTTCAAAAGGTAGTATCATAAATGAAACAGGCATATCTGCAGAAATTTTTGCGCGGGTGGTGGAATTGGTAGACACGCACGTTTGAGGGGCGTGTGCCTAACAGCTTGCGGGTTCGAGTCCCGCCCCGCGCATTTTTTTATTGAGCCTACGACGAGAGCCAATAACTAAAATGTCAAAAAAAGGCCATTTTTTGAAAAAATCGATGGTCACAAGAATTTAAACAAAAAAGAACATCAGACCCGAGGAGGCAAGTCCTTCCCGGGTCTTTTTTTATGCCCATTTTTCAATCCTCCTGCATAGACACAAGATTTTTACTTCCTTCCACACGCAACCCGATGCCAAAACATAGTATTATATAGTAAAATCCGAAAAATTTAAGCTGCAAAAGCGGCTGTATCAGGGGAAATTATCTTTTTTTGCAGACCCCCAAAGCAGAGCAGAGCAGGGAAATCAGGACAAAACCATTATGATACCATAATCACATTACTCTATAGAGAAGAGAGAAGCAGCGGTTTCAATCCCGGAAAAGCCAGGCAACGCAAAAAGTGGGCCGATAAAAGTCTAATTGATGCCGGCCAACGCTAGTATAATGAAGAAGAATTAAATCAAAAAAGTTAAAAATCCTTCAAACCCCTTCAAATAATCTTCTAACATCATTAAATTCAAAGGAAATACCCAAATTACATCTTCCTATGAATAAGAATTAACGCGGACTGCCAAAGCATCCCCCTGTAAAAAACAGGATACCAAAACGTTATATTACGTAAGAGAAAGCAGTTCCGATAAAAAATTTTTACACATTAAGTGCAAAAAAACTTGATTAATCATCAAGGGGGGGCTTCATTTGCCTTTTCAAAATTCTATCAAAAGAGGTTATTTTATGCAAGCAAAAAAATCAAAACAACATTATTGCCGCATCTGCGGCCTGAAAATTAATCAGGGGCATTACTGTATAGGTCACCGGCAGAATTACTTGCACGATCATTACGCCGCATCTCCGGCAAGATACGAACGGCTTAAAAAATCAATCAAAAGAATCAGTCAATTATTACAGATTGCTCCGGTCCTGGAATGGAATGTGGACGCAGAAAAACTCAAAGCCAAAATAAGCAAGCTGCAAGCCAAGCTACAGGAAATGGAAAAGCTTAACACCGAGCTGAAAAAGGAGAAATAATATGGACGAACTAGACTCAATTTTTGATAATTGGGAAGAATGGGCTGAAGTATATGACCAGCTGGACAAGCAAACAAAACAGAAGGAAGAAGATCTCCAGATAATATCCAATCAGGTCCAGGAAAATCAATACACAGCCCCAAGTTCTGCTTTCGAAAACCCAGTAAAAAGCTGGGATTATATCAGGCAGCATCAGCTGGTCTATATCCGTAACAACTGGCCGATTTACCCCGTTGATGAGCGCACAGGAGGGTATTTTTTCAACCTTAAACCGAGCGAACATCCAGGACTTTCGGAGGAAAAATTAAAGACACAGATCAGCTGGAAGATAAAGCTGTACCGCTGCATAATTCCGTCCGGTTATATCGTAATAGACCTTGACGAAAAGAACGAGAAACACGGCATAGCTGAACTTGAAAAATTGCTTGAAGACAAGGATATTGACCTGCCTGAATTTAAAGATCTCCGCAACGGCAGCCATCCAGCAACAGTCAGGACCGCATCCGGTGGACTGCATCTTTATTTCCGCCTGCCAGCTGGAGAAGATGACACTATTTCTGCAATCGATGTACTGAAAGGCGTGGACATTCTCTGCAAGGGACACGCGTTAGTCACCGCAGGCAGCCTAAAGAACGGGAATTTTTATTGCGCTAATTTTTCTGACTTCAGTAAAATCCCGGAACTTCCCTGGCAGCTATGGATATGGCTGCAGACCAAAAAGATAAAAGACCAGAGAAAAAACGAGTTCTACGCGGAGAGAAAAGTATCCAATCCGAACTTTTCCGATGATAATAAAAATCCAGACCTGATTTTAAAGTGGAATTATGAAAAATTCCAGAAGGGGAAATATGCGGGATATAACGAAATGCTCTATAAATCCGTTTTTGAGCTCAAACAAAAGGGCTGGGAAGAATCCCAAGTTTATGAAGCAGCATTGGATTGCCATGCCTTTAGCGACTGGGAAGACAAAAACAAACATCAACAACTAACCGCCATTATGAAATCCGTCTATGGCGAGTCAATTAGGAGATTTTAAAATGAATACAGATAATAAAATAAATAACAGCACACAGGCAAGTGCGGAACTGATAAAAAAAGACATTGCCAGAACAGGGAACTGCAACGCTTCCATTGGCAATTTGCTCAAGGATCTAAAACATAAAGAGATTAAAACCTTTATGGAAGAGATCACGCCTTTTTTGAGCGAGGAAGAGCTCCGGCTGGTCCTAAAAGCTAAGCAGGATCACATTCTATATAACCCATACAATGGATTGATGAAGGGCGGAAAAAACTGGCAGCGCAAAGAATACACCAACCAGGCAAGGGAGTATTATGACACAAAGAATTTGTACGAATGTCAGCTATTTCCGTTTATCAACAATTCCGGGTCTCATTATCCGATTTTCAGGCCTGGAACTATCAATTATATAGCTGCCAGACCAGGATGCGGAAAGACAACAGCGATAATAACAATGGCCATTGACGCACTGGTCAGAGGCCGCAAAGTGGTTATTTATACCTGCGATGAGTCAACCATATCTCTTCACACAAAGATTATCATCGCTGCGGCTTATAATACCTTTAAACAGATAGACCAGAGGAACCCGCTGACTTATGACAAAAGGAATATGGCAGAGATACTTCCGGCCCTCCAGGGCTTGAAAGACTTTTCGCTGACGGATATAGCAGCACAGATAAATCTGGCCGGAGAAAAGGCGTTCCGGAAGAACGACGGTTCATTGCTACAATCAACGGATACGGATTACAACATACCGGCGGAATACAAGACTTATCTGCGCTTGCAGGACACCTTCCGGGATTTTGAAGAATCATATATCAAAAACCATCAGTACACCATCCTGAACCTGCCGGACATTCAAGAATGGGACCTTTTCGAAGATACCCTGCGGGGTTTCGATCCAGGAACGTTGATATTCTTCGATTACATACAGGCATTCGATCTGGTGCCCGAGGCAGTCAAAAATCAGGAACAGCTTGAAAAGCAGAAAAAGCTCATCGCAAGCCTGCAGAACCTGGCGAAAGAGACAAAAAATATCTATATCTGCGCGGCCCAGCTTAAGCGTGGCGAAAAAGAGACTTCTATAACCAATATAGACTCCTCTGACTTCGCTGAGACTTCAAAAATTGAGCAGACCGCTGAACTGGCCATAGGAATAGGAAAAGTAAAATATAACGGTACAGAACAGACATATTATCAGATCGTTAAAGGCCGAAATACCGGGACATCTGAGACCTATTGGCTCGACAATGAAACATACCGATATAATACCCTGGAGCCGATGCTCACTTCCACCGGGGATCCTACGCCAACGGGGACAGACAAGCAGTACAAGGAGGAGGTGGCCCTGAGAATGGGACTTATTGAGGTTAAAACAGGTAAGAAAAAGCACAGTCTGGGAGACTGGGCTGCAGAACTGGAGACCGATAACGACCCACAACACCAAGACCTCTAAAATAAAAACAGGATAAAAAAAACAACGATAAAGCGGGAATAAAACTTCCCGCTTTTTTATTTAAACAGAGGCAATTATGTCAATAAATATAAACAACACTACACAGATAAAAAAGCCTGATTATGTAAAATACTCGCGCGATGCAGCGATCAGCGAATTGACCTCAGTCAAGGGAAAAGAAACAGAGTTGATCCCTGAAACTTTCAACGGACAAAGACTCAACAGAAGACTATGCAGTTATGGAGAAACAGAGGGTTTTATGATGGACACTTTTTTTGCGATTCTAACATCTTCTGACCCGGAGGTAAAGAAAAAAGGTTATTCCACAGAAAAACTGCAGTATTTCTGCATAGCTTCAGATATCGAAACAGTAAAAAACTCTTTTACGGACAACGGAAAGATAAAGATAACAAACATAAAGCATATTTTCTGGGAGAGTTGCAAAAGATTCAAAAATGATTATCCGGTTTCCATAGAAAACGGGAAGCGGATTTTCAGAGCTATGCCGCTCCGTTTTGATTTTGTTATGGAATCCGGCGGTACAGGGAACTTAAAAACAATCCAGCGGAAGATAAACCAGGTAAAAATAAGTTTTCCGAGCGAATGGAAAGACTCAACGCATGGCTTTTTCCTGCTTCCCATAAACTTGCAGGCTAAACTAACATACTTGGCAGAAAAAGAGCCGGAATTATTTTACCAAGGGAAAGATAGAAACAACAAAGTTACCCCTGGGTTGGCGAGAAAGTTCTTTCTTTTACTGGGTCTGCACAAGCACAACCAAACTGGGACAACGAAACTGAATCTGAATCTTCCGGAAGTATTCCGAAAAATCAAACCAGACAGATGCCAAAAAAGCGGTAAATTAAAATCTTTAAGCGAAGCCAGGAAAATCCTGGACAGCCTGGTAAATATTTATAATCGGATATTACAGCTACAGCCAAATAAACTGCTGCCGGATATTGTAGAACTAATCCCGATTGGTAAAGAGGATGCTATGTTGCATTTTTCTGCAGTCCAGTTCCGGGAGAAGGATAAAACATTAAAACCGGTTCGTAAATATTACCGCAAAACTCACTAGAGATTACCGCAAAACTCACTAGAAAAGCCTGAATATTACCGCAAAACTCACTAAAATCGGGCCTCTTATAAGACTCGTAAGATATTGTAAGAGTCGGGAGGGACCCCACCTATAGGTGTGGGGGCCCCCCTCCCGCCAATTTTTTAAATAAATATAAATTTCTGTCTAAGCTCATTTCATTCCCTTAATCCAGAAATCTTTTTTCAATAACTTTAGAAAAAAAATCAAAACAGGAAAAAGAAAAGCAGAAAGCATAACTAAGTTCTTAATAGTTTAACTGTTTTGTAGTTCGTTAAAGGGAAAGCCCAGCTTCTCTGCCAAGCAGCTGATAGCTGACTAATGAGCTGTAGCAGAGGCTTTTCTGTTTAGGGAAGAAGTATTGCCCACGGGTTCCGCCCGCCCCGCGCCGGTCTGTATTGTCCGTTCCGGACGGGTTTAAGCGGCGCGTTGTTTAACTACCGGATCTAAGCCCCCGGATCTGCAGCCCCGGCTTGAAAGGCCCCATCTTTCCGCTGTTTTGAAAATGCCTTGTGACAGAGGCCGGAGGGGGCCGCTGCTTCTAAAAGACAATTAGACCACGCGCCGCTTAGACAATGCGGGTGACCCGCGGCTTAGACACGGCGAAGCATGTCTAAAACTAACGAGATTGGCTCAAATCCGAGTTTTATGAATTCTGAAGATATTTTACTCAAGATTCAAAAAAAACTTAAAAATAGACTCTATCTATAATATAAATATAATTAATTGTTGTTCCTATTTTGAATACCCCCGACTTTCTGCCCAGGCTGAAGAAATACTGGAAGAACACCTGGGCGAGCACTAACCAGAAGATACTTGGCAGATACTGCGTAATAGACGCGGTTATGGACCTGTATCTTGTTGATGCTGTCCGAAGCATAAAACTTAACGGCAAGGAGTATACAGAAGATTCATACATGGTGTATCTGTACAACCAGTACCTTGCTGCCCAGATAACATCATCAGGCATTACGGTCGATATTCCATACCTGAACAAACTGAAAGAGTTTTATGAACGGCTTTACTTCAATACAATGATATGCATAAGCCAGTTTGTTACATATACAAGGCGTGAGCTTATTCAGCAGGACAAGGACTATATACGCCTGGATAACATACCGGATAAAATCCGTACCCTGCTTGAGGATTATCGTACAACGTTCTTCCTGCAGACGGACCCGGTAAAAATGGCAAAGGAGTTTGTAAATTTTCTCTGCGATTCCCCGGATGCGTTTGAGCGCGTGATAACAAAATACCGTGCTGAGCTGAATGATCTTTATGAGACTGCGCTGGCAGTGCATAATGAAAGGCAGGACGATACGTTAATGGAAGAGGAAAGGGCAGCGGAGGCAGAGCTGAAGAAGCTGCTGCGGAAGAAGACTGTGTTTGTCCAGAAGGCAGCCTGCATAAGGGAAGACCTGGAACTGCCGCAATTCTTTACTGAGTTCAACAGAAAATACCTGGAGAAAACCAACAGCAATAGCATTATCCTGTTCGATTACTGGAACGGGAAACCCGAAAGCAAACTTATAGAATACCTGAAACAGGGAACGCTCAGGAAAACCGGGCTGAACGAGAAGATATGTGAAAAGCTGGAAGAGTATATCTGGGATATGGAACAGCTGACAAAACCGGATGTGCTGCTCAAAAGCCTTAACATATATCTCTATGATTCCTATATCCTGGAATATGAAAAGATAGCAGACAGAAAGATAACAGATCCGATTGATCACAGTCTGGACAAGCTGATCATCTATGACTTCAACAAGTCAAGGGTAAGAGACGAGATTGCGCTGGATCTGCAGAAGGCATATGAGATCCCGATAACAATCTCCGGGCTATTTTATTCCTTCCGGAACCAGGCGGACAAAATGGATATGTTCACAAAGTCCGGGTTTATCCGGTTCCGTGATTCCGTCATCAGCAGGTGCAACCAGACCTGCAAGGGCAGGTTTGAGCTGATGAACCACATGCATGAAAGAATGTACGAGAAAGTGGAAGAGAAAGGCGAGTATGGCAAAGTGCTGAGCGTATCCGAGCGCAGGAAAGTCTGGACAGCAGGCGGAGACGATGGTTATGGCGGAAAGAGCACATGGGACGGGCTAAAGATATATCTGTATAAAGATGAGCCTTTTATTCCTGATCTGACTTTCAGGCATATCCCGGATGACAAGGTAGAATGTTTCAACAAATTCTTCGGGTACATGGAGATGAACCGGGGAGCAGAAAAAGTATTATCAACCACAGTAGCTCCTATAATTGAACATTCCTATAACTATGTAACAAAAGACCGGATGCATATCCAGTGGAAGAAAAAACAGCATGATCCCGAACAGCCGCAGATGTATCAGATAGATATCCATCCTAATTCAGTACATACGGGCAGGTGGGCGAGTAATTTCCATACACTGCCTCCGGAGGATGACGGGAGACTGGCGCTTAAATTCCAGAAAGGGTATGTGGGCAGTTATTTCGATATATCCCAGGCGGAACCCAGATCAATCTGCTATATAAGCAGGGACCCGGATTTCATGGAGCTGTATGATTCCGGCAAGGATGCATATCTTGAGCTGGCCAAACTGGCGTTCCCGCAGCATATGAACGACAAGGCGCTGGTCAAGCTGCACCGCAAACAGTGCAAAGGCATTATTCTGTCAGGACTGTATGGCCGGGGCTTTTTTATCATAGGGGTCCTATATGCTTGCATTACCTCCTTCAGTTGTTTTAGTTTTTAGTTCTGAGAATTTTTGTTTCATGGTCGGATTGTCACGAGTAAGTTTTTTTATTGAAATATCTTGTGCCTTATTATTTGCCAGTCGTAAATTATTCTCAGAAGACAATAATGCTGTTTTTATCTTTTGTAAATGATCTATTGTTTTATCAATTTCCGCAATTGCTGTATCAAACTTTTCTTTTGCCATTCTGACGTTATTTCCAAATTTTTCCTGAAAATCCAACAGCTTGTTTTCAAAGTTTGTCACATCAATATTTTGACTATGGTATTCTGCCAGTTGCCTTTTATATTTGATCGAATTCATTGCCGCGTTGCGAAGTAAAGTAATCATAGGAATAAAAAACTGGGGACGGATAACATACATCTTGGGATATTTATGAGAAACATCTACAATCCCAGAATTATAAAGTTCACTATCAGCTTCCAAAAGTGATACCAGGACGGCGTATTCACATCCTTTTTCAGTTCTGTCCTTATCCAATTCTTTAAAGAAATCTTCATTTTTGTGTTTGGTGGCAGTAGTATCTCTTTCATTTTTCATCTCAAACATAATGGAAATATATTCAATACCATCATCGCTTTTATCTTTAAAAATATAATCACCCTTGCTTCCGGTAGCCACATTATTATCCTTTTCAAAATAAGCATTTTGAAACCCTGTAGCACGCAGCCGGTTAAATTCAATTTCGCAATGTCGTTCTAGAGTTTCTCCTATCATTTTTGTGGACATTTTTGATTTCAAATCCTTATAATATGCAATTTGTTCATCTTTTTGTTTAAGCTGAAAATCATATTTCTCTTTCAGGTTTTTCTCCTGAAGCTGTAGTTGAGTTTCTAGAAGAATTATCCGTTGGTCTTTTTTTGATATTTCAGTTTCTTTCTCGGAAACAGCAGTTGCTATTGCGAGTTTCTTTTCTTGAGTATTATTATTAATCATTGCTTTTAATTGTTCAGTTTCTTGCCTTAATGCATTCAATGAACGTTCCTTGTCTAATTCATAAGTTTTGCTTTGAGAATTAAGTTGTCCCTTTAATTTTTCAATTTCCTGATTTAATTCTGATACTGCTTTATCTTTTTCAGAGGTTACTTGAACTTTCACCAGAGAAATCTCGTTCTCTTTAGATTTTTGTATTTGGGCTATGCGTTCGCACAGATCTTTGTGAAACTCAGCGTCTTTAATCTGACTAACAATGGCAGCATAACCGCTTTCATCGATTTTAAAACTCTTTCCGCAGTTCGGGCATTTAATATCCGGCATTTCTTTTTCCTCAATCCTTTCCAGTTATTTTAATTATTCTATTTTAAGATAACTTCTTATCGTATTCGTTTTATTTACTTAATCAGTATTAGCAGCATTACTGATTGCTTTTTTTACTTCTTCCGCACTCATATTGCTTCTGATAGTATCATGGAATTCCCCCTTGTAAAAATTAAGATTATTTTACTCATTTATATCGGATAATTTCAAGAGTAATTATAATTCCGCGAATTAACATTGCACTTGCAAGGTTAATTTGTGCTTTTAGGGATTTAATTAAATAAGTTTTCGCACAATGGTATAATGGGATTATTACGCCACTATGCCTAAACACATCAGCGAAAACATAGAATTAATGAAAGAATGGGATTGGGAACGTAATTCTAATCTTGATCCCAATCATCTGTTTAGTAATAGTAGTAAAAAAGCGTGGTGGATCTGTTCCAAATGCGGATATCGCTGGGAAACTTATATTGAAAAACGGGCTATCCGTAACCATGGTTGTTTAAATTGTACACATCAGGCCACAGTTTCTGGTGTAAATGATTTAGCCACTCTCTATCCTGAAGTTGCCCAAGAATGGCATCCTGATAGAAATGGTACTCTAACTCCTAGAGAGATCAGGCCTAAAAGCAATAAAAAATACTGGTGGAAATGTTCCAAATGTGGACACGTTTGGCAAGCGACTGCTCAAAGTCGTATTCACCTTAATTCGGGGTGTCCTGCTTGTTCAGGACGTGTGCCTAGAACTGGTGTAAATGATTTATTTGTAGTTTGCCCACACTTAAAACAGGAATGGGATTTTGAGAAAAACAAACATTTAGACCCTTCTCGTTTGAGCAAGGGTAGCAATACAAAAGCCTGGTGGAAATGCAAATTAGAACACTCTTACGAAATGACGGTAAAACGCAAATCTGCCGGAGCCGGTTGTCCTTATTGCACTTCACATAGAGTTCTAACAGGATTCAATGATTTCAAAACTGCATTCCCGGAACTATCAAAAGAATGGGATACCGAAAGGAACGACGGTAAATCTCCTGACAAATGCATGGTTCATAGCAGCCAAAAAGTATGGTGGATATGTCCAAAGGGACACCATTATGAGATGACTGTAAACCATAGGGCAACTGGCGGGACCTGTCCTATTTGTTCCAACCATAAACTTTTGGTGGGTTTTAATGATTTATCGACTTTATATCCCGACCTTGCCAAGGAATGGGATTATGAAAAAAATAGTCCGATAAAACCTGCTGATATTATTCCAAAAACAAAAAAGAAAGTATGGTGGAAATGCTCTGTATGTAATCACAGTTGGAAATCCAGTATTATAGGCAGAGTATATGGGACAAAGTGCCCTAAATGTGCTCCGAAACGAAGGTTAAATACATTTAGACATAATTTAGTAAAAAAAGAAAATTGTTTAAAAGATCCAATTCTCTTGAAAGAGTGGAATTACGAGAAAAACGTCGGATTATCTCCGGAGTATTACACGGCTCATAGTAATCAAAAAGTATGGTGGAAATGTCCCCAAGGTCATGAGTACCAAGCTGTTATTGATAAAAGATCGATAGGCCAAGGATGCCCTATTTGTTCCAACCATAAACTTTTAACTGGGGTTAATGATTTGCAGACCCGATTCCCAGATATAGCAAAAGAATGGGATTATAAAAAAAATAAAGACTTAATTCCATCGAAGGTTGTGTCCACGAGTACAAAGAAAGCCTGGTGGTTGTGCTCTGTTTGCCATAACAGTTGGCAAACTAAGATTGCGGACAGGACAATAAAGCAAAGCGGGTGTCCCAAATGTAGTGTAAAAAAGCGTGTCGAAGCTCACCGAGCTGCTTTTATCAAAAAAAATGGCTGCATTACCGATCCGTTACTTCTGCGAGAATGGAACTATGAAAAAAACTATCCTCTGACTCCTCAGGATTTTCCACCTGCCAGTAAGAAATCTGTATGGTGGATATGTTCAAAATGCGGATATGAATACAAATCAACAATTGGAAATAAAAATCATTTGAAGAGAGGCTGCCCTTGCTGTACTAACCGTGTAGTAGTAAAAGGAAAAAATGATTTAGCAACTACTCATCCGCAACTGTCCAAAGAATGGCATCCATCCAAAAACGGAAGTTTAACTCCAAATGATGTCACACACGGCTCAAATAAAAAAATATGGTGGCTTTGTCCTAAGGGACATGAATACAAATCTAGTATCTTGCACCGTGGACACGGAACGAATTGTCCCATTTGTAATAGTGGACGGCAAACATCTTTTTCGGAACAGGCAGTTTATTACTATGTACGGAAAGTATTCCCCGATGCAATTAACCGTTATAAAGATATTTTTTCAAATAGGATGGAATTAGATATTTATATTCCGTCTATTAAAACAGCGGTAGAATACGATGGCGTTTTTTACCATAAATCTATAAAATTGCAACGTGAAATGAAAAAATATGAGATTTGCAGGAAACATAACATTAATCTCATTCGCATCAAAGAAGCTGATATTACCCAAGATAAAGAACAAAGTAAAACAGCTGATTTTGTTTTTCATGTGCCAGGTTTAGGAGATACCAAAAAGGCATTAGATAAAGCTATTGGCATTCTGTTATCCGAAATAATGTCTGCAACAGCCTTGTTCCCATCATATGTCTATGCTCCTGTGGATATAAACACAGAACGTGATAAATATGAGATTAGGGCTTACATGACCGAACGCATGAAAAATTCCATTGCTCATTTGCGACCAGATTTGGCCAAAGAATGGCATCCTGCTAAGAACGGTCATTTTAAACCAGGCATGGTGTCATTACATTCTGATAGAAAGGCGTGGTGGTTGTGTCCAAAATGCGGTAATGAATACGAGGCAAGTGTGGGACATCGTGTAAATGGTACAGGATGTCCAAAATGTGGAATTGAAAAATCCACGCAAGCCAAACGCAAAGCTGTTGAAATGTTGGATTTAGATACAAACGAAGTAATTAAAGAATTTATTTCGATTTCAGATGCTGGAAGAAAGATGAAAATCAATCCTGCTAATATTTCTAGCGCTTGTAAAGGTATTCGTCCTAAGGCTGGCGGCTATAAATGGCGTTATAAATCTTAAATTTAATTAAAAGCCCTGCTTTTGGCAGGGAGTGTGGATATTATTTGTTTTGATGTAAAAGGAAATCATCCTATTAGGAAAGAGTCTAATCCGCCGTGTTGTTGCTTGACAATTTAATGGGAACAATTATTCTGTCTTCCTTTTCGAAAGACCACTGTACCTGCCATGTTCTTCCGTCAGTAGTATCTAATAAAATAAAATTATACATGTTAGCTGTTGGAAATAGAGCGAACCTTCCATCTTTTGCTTCCGAAGATAGTTTTTCCGTGGATAAAGGCAAAACAGCTCTTCCATTTTTGTCTGTGCTCCAATGGACTTGCCAAATCTGTCCTGTGCGAGTATCCAATTTTAGAAAAGTATACATGTTTTCCGTCTTATACAGATTATAATGTTTGTCGTAGTTAGCAGCGTGTGCACAAACGCTACAGACTATAAATAAGCATAATATACAAATTAATTTCTTCATAACTCCTCCTTTTTGTATTGTAGCACATTGAGAGAAGTCAAGTCCGGAAACCTAACGTTCTATATGACACTATTTTCGGGTGTTAGACCACTCATTTCAATGACCTCCTTGTGCTGTTATTGGTCTGCTGTAACAGACCTGTATACATATTAGCACAAGGAGTTTTTTTGTCATGGGGAACGGTGCAACCTCACTGAACCCCCGGCCTAGCCGGGGGGGCGGCGGACAACAATAAAAACCGCCCCGTTAGGAGCGGTTAAATTTAGTTATTGTTTTCTTCAAAGTTTTCGACTTGTTCCATTACCTTGTTAAATACTTCTGGACTGTATTGCGGTGGATATCCGTTTTTAATGAGGCACACTTTAATGTCATATTTAAGTTGATTACGGACATTTTGGTTATTGAGCCAATCTGCAAAGGATGATTTCGTGTCGATAATCTCCTTTACCTTTTTGGCTAGTTTTTTACACTTGTCATTAATTATCACACCGTTAACTTCTTCATCTGTTCCATATTTAAAGTTATGTTCGTCACGTAAGGAAATTAAAATATCATAGAATGCTTTTTCCTCGAAAGATAGCCCAATTTTCCGGAAACTCTCCTTGCTTAAATTCATATCCTTCAAAATGGCAAGGGCCTGTTCGGTCGCATTTTTAATAATCGCATCAGACGCTTGATCTTGTGTTTCTCCTGCCTCTTCCAAAGATAAATGCTTACGTCTCTCGTGATATTCCGCAATCGTTTTCTCTAACATATCTTGGAATTTCTTCGCCTCGACCTGGTTAGTTCTGCCATACTCTTTAATCTGTCTTTTGAGCATTTTTATGAGCATTTCAAGCCGACATGCAGGTAGTTTAACATCCGACAATTTCTCAAAGAATTCCGCGCTAAAAATATCTTCCTGTTCGCCACTATCAAGGATACTCTCTACTTTGTTATATTTAAGGGCTTCCTCAACCATCTTGGCAACATTTTTGTTCATTACATCAGTATCTATTTCAGTTGTACCACTCATTTTACGAACAAACCCTGCTATTGCTATAAAACATTGTGCAAGAGCAGATTCTTCTTCCCCTAACTCTCCAGATGGTTGGCAAATATCAAAAGCGGCTCTCATTCTCTTTACATTGTCTAGGTAATACGTCTTAAAGGAAACCTTTCGAATCCTCTTGCCACCTTTCTGCTCAATGTTTAACTCTTGCGTGGAGACAAACACATATTCTGCGGCCTTGGATAAGAGTTGATAACGTTCTAATGGGTCGCAATCGGGATTTAAGAATGGTCGTAAATCATAATCCTTGAATAATCTTTTAAGGATTTCCAACTGTCCTCTAAATATAGCGGTTGCTTGGGCCACATCGTCTTCAGTAGGTGCAACAGAGGTATTGCCACCATAAATCTTCATGGCTTCGCGCATATTGTCCCTAATACCGATATAATCAATAATCATGCCATATTCTTTTCCAAGATTCTTTCTATTTACGCGGCTAATAGTTTGAATAAGCATATGTTTCTTTAAGGGCTTATCGTTGTACATGTAGGTAAGAGCAGGCACATCAAACCCTGTAATCCACATATCTACAACAATAACTATACGGAAATTAGATTTTTCTTGCTTGAAGGCAGCATCTAAATCCTCAGAACGTTTATCATTAGCTGCCCCTCCAAGATAATTATACATATCTGCTTCATCGTTCTTACCAACACTTGCCACCATCGCCATAAATGGCATCGGCTTTAATCCACGTAATTCTTCATTAGAAACACTGCACCCTTCCGGAGTTTTCTTTTCTACAAACCACTCAGGATATTTGTTTTGGAATTTTTTGAGTAAGGCATAAGCAATTGGCCTGTTAGAACAAACAATCATTGCTTTTTGTATTCTGTCAGGATCCTCATTACAAGCAGCCGCATAATGGTCATGAATATCCACAGCCAATCTTTCCAAGCGGTCAGAATCACCTAAAATAACTTCCATAGAACTCATGGCTTTTTTGCTTGCTTCTATATCTTCTGCCGTGGCTCCTTCAATTGAGCATTTCTTGTAATATGCTTCAATTTCTTTAACTTTTTCTTTATCTAAAAGAACTTTAGCAATACGAGGATGATACTTAATAGAAACAGTCAAACCATCTGCCACAGCTTGATCCATAGTATAACGATCTATCTCAGCCCCAAAGGTTTGATAAGTCCCTTCAATTGGAGTTCCTGTAAAACCCACAAAAGTGGCATTTGGAAAAGCCTCTCTAAGTACTTTCGCATAAGGTTTTGATATCAATGCTCTCATATTTGCATCTACATCTTTATCAAATTTTATTCTGTTGGCATGTTCAATCTGTGTTCGGTGTGCTTCATCTGAAAAACAAATAATATTGGCTCTGTCATTAATAAGCCCGATTTTATCTTCTCTCCTATCGCAAAATTTTTGAATAGTGCAGATATAAAAACCACCACTTTGTCGTGCTCCAAGCTCTTCTCTTAGTTTATTGCGAGTAGGAACTACAGATACTGCCCCAAGTTTTAAGAATTCCTCGCTTTTGGTAAACAGTTTCGCTCCCTGTTTTTGCAGTTCGTCACGGTCTACAATCATTACGATGGTAGGAGAGCCGATTTGTGGGACATCTGTGCACCGTAAGGCCAATTGTCGGGCCAAAAATGCCATTGTGTACGTCTTTCCGCATCCGGTAGCCCCAAAGTAGGTACCACCCTTTCCGCTTTTAGCCACCACGGATTTAACAATGCTTTGTTTGAGTAGTCGGGTAGCAAAGAACTGCGGATAACGGCAGACAATTTCCACCTCTTCGGTATCGTACTGGCTATCTTGGAAGTAAATGTAATCTCGGAATATCTCTAAAAACCGCTCCGGTGCGTAGACACCTTGGATCATAGTTTTGGTTTCTTCAAAGGGAAGTGTAGAAACCTTATCACCGTTATTTACCCTGCGCCAAGCATAAAAGTGTTCATATTTCGTCCGGACTGTACCTAAACGGGTTTTTACCCCGTCGGAAATACATGCCAAAGGACAGTAGTGGAGTAAGTGCGGAATATCACGCCAGTAGCGTTTGGTTATTTGTTCCCAGGCATCGTGTATGGTAGCATTGGCATCGGCGGGATTTTTTAACTCTATCACGCACAACGGGATACCATTAACAAATAAAATAATGTCCGGTCGGCGTGTTTCTTTTTTGCCATTGTTGGTATATTCTACGACGAATTGATTTACAACTTTGAAAATATTGTTTGAGGGTTCTTGGAAATCT
>Ga0310690_10003621_pt1 | contig 22889 bp, 29 predicted proteins | sample AusTroGonzalo_MG_2_FD_207661 | JGI IMG/M metagenome (GOLD analysis project Ga0310690, IMG submission 207661) | Bovine rumen microbial communities from tropical cattle in Woodstock, Queensland, Australia - Gonzalo_04 (v2) (version 2) | ecosystem: Host-associated > Mammals > Digestive system >... | reverse complement strand
GTGCGGCGCCGGGATCACCTACACAAAAATTTCCCAGCCCTGAAAAAATCACGCGAAGTTCCATGACCATCACTGAGTTTGCCACATTCTATCAGATCCCGCGCCGCCGCGTCGAACTTGCTGTAACGCGCGCCCTCGCGTCGAACGGCGGCCGCTTCGAGCTGCCGGATCTCGGCGCGTTCATCGCGCACAAGAACGGCGACGGCCGAACAGCCCTGGTCACGATCCAGATGCTCGACGTCAAGGAGGCCCGCCGCACGCTTCCGCCGCCTCCGTCCGCCTCGGAAACCCCTCTCGCGTCCTCGCCCTCCCAATCCGCCCCGCGCGCTCCCGCCGCCTCTTCCGTCTCGCCCGACCTCAACGATTCCGGCCTCCCGGACGACCTTCTCTCCCTTAGCGAGCACGACCTGAAGCGACGTCTCATGGCCGCCCGCATCGCCGCGCTCGAGCAGGATTCCGTCGAAAAGCGTGCGAAGCTTCGCGCGGAAACCGTCGCCTACTGCGCGAACTCGATCCAGGTCCTGCTCGCGTCGCTTCGCGCCGAGCTCACTTGCGCCAATCTTTCCGCCGACTCTGTCGCCTCGATCACCGCCGCGCTGAACACCGTCCTGGCCGATCTTTCCGAGCTCATCCCCGACCTCATCGCGGGCGCGACCACCGAGCAGCTCGTTTCCGCCATGTCGGCCCGGCGCGCCGCCCGGCTCGCTTCCACCTCGGATCCCGTTCAACCGTCCGCCGAATCCGATACCGCCCAGCCGCCCGCCTCGATTCCGCCTCAAACCACGGACGCCCCCGCCGCCGGTCCCGCATCCGCATCCGAACCCGCGCCGATCTCGCCCGTTTCCACCTCACCCGAACCGGAGCCCGCCGCCTCATGATCGCATCCACCTACCAGCAGCAATCCGACCGCACCGGCTACCTCCCCGGCCTCGCGCCGGAAGCCATCACGCCGCGCGACATCCTGAGCTCGTCGCCGGAAAAATGGCTTTCGCTCTTCCTCACCGCCTGCGCCGCCAGCATCGCCCCGCGCGCCATGCTCTCGCCCGACGAATGGAGCATGCGCAACATCATTTTCTCGCGCCCCGGCGACCCGATCCAGGGCCCAATCGACTTCTCTCTCTCCCCGTTCCTGCTCGACCCCGTTCGCGCCTGGGACGTCCCCCGGGGCGTCGGCATCCGCGAGGTCACGTTCGTGGCGCCGGAACAAATGGGTAAAACACTCTCCTGGATGTGCGGCCTGCTCTGGTCTGCCGTCTACCGGCCCGGCGTCTCGCTCATTTTCTACACCTCGGACGTGAAGGCAAAGCAGGTCAACGAGACGAAGGTCCTCCCGCTCATCTCATCTATCCCTGAGCTCAAAGCGTTTCTCGATCTCCCGAACAGTGCGAACGCCTCCCAGTACCGCCTCGGCGCCGCCACGATCAACTTCGGCGGCGTCGGCGCGCGCATCTCCTCGATCACCAGCTCGGTGAACATCGCCGACGAGCTCGACGACTGGGCTCCGCGCCGCGGCGTGGATCCGCTCGCCGACCTGCGCAAACGCGCCCGCGCCTTTTCCGAGGGCATCCTGTATAAAGTCTGTACGCCGAAGGGCACCGAACACCAGAGCAGGATCTGGAACGAATTCCTGCAGAGCTCCCAGGGCTATTGGCACCTCCGCTGCCTCCATTGCGGCGAGCTCACCATCCGGTCGTGCGACGTTCATCATCTGAAATTCGAGCTCGCGGAGAAGACCGAGAAGGGCGTGCACGCGCTCCCGGTCGCCGACTCCATCCGCCTCGTCTGCCCCGCCTGCGGACACGCTCACACCGAGGAGGACCGCCCCGCGATGGTCCGCGGCGGCGCGTATGTTCACAAGTACCCGTCACGCCTCAACAACCTCGGATTCCAGGTCGGCTACCTCGCGAACCTCCGCCCGTCCGCCTCGTTCCTGAATATCGCGACCGCGCAGGTGAAGGCCGGCAAATCCGGCGACGCCGACGCGCAGCGCTATTTCGACAACTCTATCCGCGGCCTCCCGTTCCGCGCCCGCCGCCTCGATACCGGGTGCGAACGTGCTCTCCGCATCCACCAGGTCCCGCTCCCGGATCCCGCCTCGATCCGCTGGCGTTTCCTCGCGGCCGACACGCAGGAAAACTGCTTTTATTACACCGTCCGCGGCATGGATCTCCATCGGAACACCTATTTGCTCGACTGCGGCCGCCTCGCCACCACCGCCGACCTGAAGGCCGCCATCCTCGGCCAGTATTGCGGCGGCCCGATCCTCGCGGCCATCATCGACGAGGGCGGCCACCGGCAGGACGAGGTCCGCGCGCTCGCCGACGAGCTCCCCCGCGTGTACACCTACAAGGGCAACACGTTCATCCGGGCGCACTACAAGATCTCCGAGGATTACCCGAAGCTCCTGCTCGGCCACGCCGAATTCTGGCGCGTCGCGTTGCTTCAGAAGATCTACGCCGCCGTCCGCACCGACAACGGCTACTGGTATACCTCCGAGGCCATGACCGACGACTACATCAAGCAGATCTCCGCCTGGACCCGCCCCGCTTCCGGCAAAACGCGCGACGAGCTCGCCGACGGCGACGTCTCCTGTTTCCGCAAGCAGGACGGCGCGCCCGACCACCTGTTCGACGCCGAGAAGATGCTCCTCATGCTCTCCGACTTCACCTGGCACACTGCCATTCGCCCCTACCTCGAAAAGAAGGTGACACGATGATCTTTCCTTGTTTGTCTTATTCGTCCGCAAGCGCAGCTGAGCGGACTGCCGCAGTTGAGGTCTTGCCCTCATGACAGAGATGTACACGCCTGACCTTTTCAGATCGAGCAGAAAAATATGCTGCTACCAGTCTTTTTCCGAGCTGAAAAAACATAATACTGCGGATGACTTTCCTGTAGATCGCAGCAAGCGCCTCGGCTATGTCTATGCTGTCGAATATTGCGGAGACTTGAAAATAGGATTCACAACTGATCTTTGGAAAAGACTGCATGAGATTGAACGCATGGCGCGCATCTACAGTCATGGCGCCATCGGCTCCATTGCATTTACCGCAAAACGGACGGAGCACTACAGGACGCTTGAGCATCATCTGCATTGCCGTTTCTTTAACCGGAGACTATCTCATCTTGGAGAGCTATTTGATCTGTCTTTTGATCTCGCTGTCGAGGGCTTACGCACCGAGCCTGAAAAACCTTTTTTGATCGAGCAGCCACATCCGGCTCCGCGTGCAGGAATCAAGCACAGACAAAACCCGCGCGGCTCCGCGGCTCGGCTGCGTAATACACTATCAGATCTTTATCCCCAGTCCGCCAGCGAAGCGAAGCGGACTGCCGCAGTTGAGGTCTTGCCCTCATGAGAGAGTGTACGCGCTGCATCCACTACGAAAAACTCTGCTCCGGCAAGTACGCCTGGGAAGATCTGGAGTGTTCCCACTGCACCGGCGAGTATGCGAACACCCGGCGCAACGCGATCCAGCGCCGCCAGACGGTCGCCGCGGAGCCGCTGGTCCGCCCGACTTCGCCGGACGACCTGATCCGGCAGAAGACCGTGCTCGCCTGGACGCACATCTCGCGCGTCTACCCCGCCGCCAGCGCCTACATCCTCGCGAAGATCGCCGAACCCTCGCTTTCTTACGCCGCTATCGCCCGCCGCTTCCAGGTCAGCAAATCCACAGTCCAGTATCAAATCGGCCTCGCTGTCATGGCGGAGCCCGACCTGATCGGCCTCATCCCAATCGATCACACAAGAAACAGAAATCACGCGCACAGAAAATGAGCCCCGGATCATCCGGGGCTTTTATTATTTCTTTTTCCACCTCGCCGCCGCCGCTTTTTGTGCGCGCTCGCGCCTCTGTTCCGCATCGAGCGCGCACTGTGCTTTTTTTAGATTCGCCCGGACGGCTGCTATCTTCGCCGCGCTTTTCGATCGGCCGCCCTTCTTTCCGCCCGCTTTCCCCAGGATCGCCGCCGCTTCGGATACATTCCCGCTCATGTTCAGATATCCTCCTCGACTTCTTCCTGGTCCAGGACGCGGAGCGAGCAGTGCGGAGCGCGCGGCGGCGTCGAATCACTCAACGGAACGACCTCGAAGAATTTTCCGGCATACTTCGTTTCTAGGCTGTCATAAACGAAATCCCATTCATCCTCTTCGTTTCCCTCGAACCCCTTGGCGAGCTCGGCGCGGTTTTCCTGACGTTCTTCGATGAACCAGGTGAGAAAGTCTCCGCAGCGTTCATCGAACGAGTTGAAAAGATCCCCGAATTGGACTGCCTGGTTTCCGGTTTCCTTTGCTTTGTAGAAATGTTTCATGTTCGTTTCTCCTTTTATGTTTGATTTTGGTTTGAGAGTTGGATTATGCGAAATGGAGCTTGCCGAATGTGCGGCTGATCTCCGCCGCGAACGCCTTTGCCGCCTTGTCGCCGCGCTTGCTGCTCTTGCGCTCGACGTCCAGCTTGTTTCCTTCGGCGTCGAAAAAGTCCGCGAACGCCTCGCCGCGCGCATAGTCGGCCAGTTTTGTGTCGGCGATCCAGCCGGTCAGCTTTCCGTCGTGCATCTGGCTCTTTGGAATCCAGACCATTTTTTCCGCAGTGCGTTCGACCAGGTAGTAATCGATCACCATCTTGACCAGGACCGCCTTTTCCGTTTCCTTGAAGAATTTCATTTCTTTGTTCCTTTCGGTTTTTGTTGTTGTCTCTTTCGAGCTCATGGAAATAAATATAGCACACAAATCCGCTTTTGCAAGCATGAAATCGAAAAAAATCTGAAAAAAATTTTGTCTGGCCTCAAAAAACACCCCCTGATTTTAGACCGTCAACCGCCATTTAGATAAGATACGCACGCGCCGCGCCCCGGACCGCTCTGGTTCCGGGGCGTTTTTTTAGACCGTCGCGGGCATTTGTGAAATCATGTTTTTTGCACACGGAGGAACCATGTCCGATTCCGAAACCGACACAACGCCCGTCACCGTAACAGGCGCCACCACTTACCGCGGCCGCCGCATTCTTCAGCTTCAGCTCCAGATTGCAGAGCTTGAGGATGCGGTCCACACTGTCCTGACCGGCGGCAAATCCTACACGCTCAGCAATTCGCACGCGGTCACCCGTGCGGACATCGCCGACATCCAGTCGGAGCTTGCCGCACTTCGCTCGGAGCTCGCAAGTCTGCTGCGCGGCGCGGCATTCTCTCCCATGCGCCTCGAACCCACAAAATTTTATTGAGGCCGCCGACCATGCCGTACAACAAGCACCCCGAACCCCCTGCAAACAAAACCGTCGTCCGCGCCATCGCTTTGCGTGCCGATTCCGTCGGTCGCGCGGAACGCGCGTCCGACAACCGCAGTCCAGGCTCTGCTTGGAGCCCGCGCGGCTTGAGCGCCTTTCTGAAAAAACTTTTCGGGAACGGCCGCTCCGCATCCGCCCCCTCGGCCGCATCTGTGCTCCGCCAGATCTATGCGCGCTATGACGCCGTCCTGATGACCGGAAACCGCCGCCGCCGTCTCATGGACCGCGGCAGCGAGGAGTCCGAGTTCCGGAAATACGACCGCATGTACGCCGTCAGTCTCGGGCGCGACATGCACCGCAATCAGTCGAAATACGTCGCCCTGGAGCGCATGATCGCACGCATGACGGCCGGCACGGTCAAATGCCAGCTGAACACACCGGACGCCGACTGGAACCACGCGGCGGAGGCGTTCTTTAACCACACGTTCGCGCAGGACTGCCTGCTCACGGTCCCCCGCACGCACCTCTCGGAGCTCTGCCAGCAGCTGGTCGCCTCGCTGATCCGCGAGGGCGACGCACTTGTCGTGTTCGACGACGGCCTCGCGAAGAACTCCGGCCGGCTCCTGGTTTTTGAGTCCGACCAGCTCGTCATGATGGACGACGCCGAGTTTGCGGCCGCATACCCGGGCTGGTATCAGGAGCAGGGCGTCATGCTGGACGAATTCGGCTGCATTCGCGGCTATATCGTCAGCAGTATGAAGGATGCCGCCGCCCTCTGGGACCGCCGCCGCCCGAACACGCTCTCCGTGCTCCCGCGCAAGGACTGCCTGGTCTACACGACCGATCAGGCCGTCCTGCTGGCGGCCCGCTACCGCCCCGGCCAGATCCGTGGCGTCCCGGAAATGCTGCCCGTTTCGATCGCGCTCGATGACGCCGACGAAATGGTTAAATCGGAAATGCTGACCGCGAAGCGCGCGGCGAAGACATACGCCACCGTCTCCCTGGGCGAGCCCTCGCAGAACGCGATGGCGGAGTCCGATCTCATCTCCGCCGTAGAGGCCCAGGAGCGCGGCGGCAACATTGACCCGGCCACCGGCCAGATCATCAACCCGGATCTGCCGCCGGTCCCCTCGGTCGAACGCCCGCATTACCAGTCGATCGACGACAACGACTCCGCGATCGTGACCTACCTCGACGGTCGCGACAAATTGGATATCCACGACCCCCAGCGCCCGAACCTGGACATGCAGGAATTCTACCGGGCGCGCAATTCGGACGCCGCCGCCGCGCTCGGCCTCGCCGGCGGCTATGCGGAAATGAGGGTGACAAACAGTTACACCGCCCACCGCGGCGAAACGCTCCTGACCTGGGATGCCATCCACGACCGCCAGAAACAATTGGAGCGGTCTCTGCTGGACTGGCTCGCGGCGAAGGTGATCGAACGCGGCATCCGCATCGGGGCCGTCCCGCCCGCGCCGACATCTGCCTGGCGCGACCTCGTCTCCTGGGATCTCCCGGAGATGCCCGCCATCGACGAACGGCGCGCAGTCGACTCGAAGGTCGCCGCCCTGAAGGCCGGCCTCACCACCTACCGCGAGCTGCTCGGATCGGACTGGAAGGAAAAGCTCCAGGAATACGGGCGCGAGGTCGACGAAATCCGCCGCCTGAATCTCCCTCTTTCCATCCTCGAAACCGTCTCCGGCGCCCCCGCGACCGGCGGCGACACAAAAGACAACCCCGACGCAACCTCATCCGATGAATAACCATAACCAACCCTGTCACCCGCTCTGCGTCTGCTGTCCGTCAGGCGAACGGCACGTCCGCATGACTGCCCCGGTGCAGGTGCCTGCACCTGCGGCCCGCGCGGCCTGAGCGCAACATAGGAGCACCTTATGAAATACATCTATTTGTCCGGCATCGTCGACCCGTTCTGGGGCGAGATTTCGCAGAAGTCGGTCGCCGACCTTGTGACTGCCGCCCGCGCGGAAAACGCCGCCGAGGAGATCACGGTCGTGATTAACAGCCCGGGCGGCGACGTCGCCGAGGGCATCAATATCTACAACTACCTGCGGCGCGAGAAGGTCAACACGGAGATCTCCGGCGTGGCCGCCAGCATCGCCAGCGTCATCGCGCTCGCCGGTCAGCACGTCGCCATCTACGACAACAGCACCATGTTCATCCATCACGCGTGGTGCTACCTCGGCGACGGCAACGCTGACGACGCGCGCACCGCCGCCGACCGCATGGATGCCATCGACGGCACCCTCGCATCCATCTACGCCTCGCGCGGCCTCGACCAGGAGAAAATCACCGAGCTCATGGACGGCCCGGACGGCAAGGGCTCCATGATCACCGCCGCGCAGGCGCTCGATCTCGGGTTGGTCGACGAAATTCTCGACCCGGCGAAGGCCGTCGCCGCCTGCATGACCGCATTCCGTTCTCACCCTCATCATACCAAACCCTCGAACAAGGAGGACACCCACATGACAGCAGAAGATCCCGCCATCACCCCCGCCCCCGCCGATCCGCAGGCCGCCGGCGGCAATCCGGGAAAAGCCGAAGAGGTCGAAACGACCGAAACCGTCGAGACCGGCGACGACGAAGACGTCCGCATCGCCGAACTCGAAAAGAAGATCGCCGAGCTGGAAAAGAAACTGGGCGAAAAGAACCAGTCCGCCGCCGCGCAGTCCGCGCAGTCCGCGCAGCTGAAAGCCAGCGTGAAGCAGGCCCGCACCCAGGCCGCCGCGCAGCAGAATCAGACGAAGCTCAGCTGGCCGGAATGCATCAAAAAGGCCGGCAGCTTTGCCAAAGCCTGCGCCGAGTACCCGGACGAACGTCAGGCGTACATCGAGTCCGAGCTCGCGAAGGGCTCCATCCGCTGAACCTCGCAACGAATGAAAAACACCTAACCACACAACTGCATTTCCCGTCGTCCGCAGAGCGTGGCGACTGCCGCAGTTGAGGAGACTTCCTCATGCCCACTCCCAAGTTTACCGATTCCGGCTGGATGACTGACTTTGGCCGCAGACCCGACCTCGAGGCCCTCGAGGTGAATCCACCGATTTCCTACATCGGCGACCGCATCTACCCGCGCACCCCGTCCCGCTTCAACGCCGGCACCAAGTCCGGCGTCACCCTCCCGCAGTACGCTGCCGCCCAGACCTCCCGCACCGACGGGCAGGCTCCGACCACCACACTCATGGTCAACGTCGACAAATCCTACAGCTGCACCGAGATCATCGCCCGCTTCGGCAAATCCGCCAAACAAACGATGGACACCGGCAACATCTATAAGGTCGACGAACAGGGTGCGGTCGGCGCGATTTATTCGTACATGTACACCCTGGAGCAGCAGCGCCTCACGCAGCTCGTCACCCCGATTGCGTCCACCTACGACAACCTGATCACCGCGCGGGCCGGCGACTCCGTGCGCAGCCTGCTTGTTTCCGCGTTCAAGGCCATGCACCGCTACCAGGGTCGCCGTGTCCTGATCATGGGCGCCGGCATGCTCGACCGCCTTGTGAACAGCCTCGACTTCCGCACGTTCTACCAGGGGATGCCATTTGTTCGCCGCGACGCTCTTCTGGACGGACGCGAGCAGCTCGTCTCCGCCATGCAAACCGTGTTCCTGGTCGATGAGGTGCTCATCGGCGATGACACCATCCTGAACGCCGCCGGCAACGCCACGATCCTTGACGAAAACACCGTCGTCTGCGCCGTCATCCCGTCTGAACCCACCGTGACCGAGGACAGCTTCACATATCAGCCCGAGCTGGGCCGCACGGTGACCTATCAGCCCTACGAAGGACTGAAGCCGTTCCAGGTCGAGTCGTTCCCCGACGGCAAGGATATGGTGAACCTGTACACCGCCTATGGCATGAACGCCGTCGTCGAGTTCAACCCGATGATGAAACGCATTGTCGACCTCACGGCAGCCGACCTCGCCAGCGGCAATACCGTCTCCATCTCCGGCGGCACCGTGGTCACCATCGACGGCGGCACCGTTTCCGCCTGAGTAAACGGACCGGACGGAGCGCATCATGAGTGGTCTGCGTGACAGCATGGCGAAGGATTTGGCCGCACTGATCGGCCAGCTCCCCGTCTACTGCGGCACGTCCGCCGCCGCGCAGACCATCCCGTGTGCGTGGAGGACGCAGCGCGACGAGATCCGGTTTTCCGCCATCGGCACGCTGGGCGAGACGCCGCACGAGATCATCGTGCAGCAGTCGCTCATCGATGCCGCGTACGGACGGCAGCCCGCGCCGAAGGACGTTCTGTTCGTCGCCGGGCACCGTTACCGGATCAAAGAGATCACCAGCGTGGACTCGATTTCGTACATCCTGAACCTGAACCGGAGCGATCACTGACATGCGCACGCACCCGAAGCTGAAAATGACCGTCGAGCTCGACGCCTTCCGACGGAACATTGCCGCCTACCAGGTGATGACCGGCAAGACCGCCGCCGAGACCGTGCGCGACGTCTCGCTCATGGTCCTGCAGACCGGCGCGAATTCCACGAAGTCCGGCGCGATCATCCCGATCGCCCCGGCCAAGCGCGACGTGCTCCAGTACGTCCGCCGCTACCGGCACGGCGTGGAGGAGCTGGTCCAGGGCGCGCGCCCGGAGGCCCCGGGCGACAAGCCCCTGTGGCTCATCCCGCGTCCAGCCCGTCGCCGCCCGATCGGAAAGACCGGCGGACGGAAGTTCTGGACGTTCGAGTCGGCCCGCGAAGCGCGCGAACACGCCTCGATCACCTACCGCGGCGTCGGTCGCGCGGGCTTCTGGGCGCAGTACCCCGCTCTCGGCGAGAATGTCCCGAAGAAGGTCCCGGCCAAACAGCTCCATCTGGCCGGGATCCCTGGCCTCACGCTCACCGTCAGCCGCCTCGACGATCCGGAGCCCACGGTCACGGTCAGCAACCGCTCGGTGGCCGTGCAGCGTCTGGCCGACGCGAAGACGCCCTACATCCTGAGCAGAGTCACGAACAGGATCGCGGGCATCGCGAAGGCGAACAAGAAGCTGTATCTCTCCGGATTCAAGGCCGCCGGCGGCGTGGTCTACCGCCAGACCGGCGTCATGAACGGCGAAACGTTCGGCAAATACGAGGAGCTCTGACCATGACCGACCGCCAGGCCATTCTACGCGGCATAATCGAGGGCGCGCTGCGCGCCGCCGCGGATCCGTCCGTCACCACGGTCCTGCAGGACTGGGACTATTACCCGCCCGGAGACACCGCGCAGCCGCTCGCGCCGTTCCTCGTCGTCGGCCTCACCGACGACATTCCATACGGCATCGGCATCGGTCTCTACCGCTGCTCCGCGCAGGTCATGATCGCGGTCGCGGACTCCCCCTCGATCCGGGACGATTTCGACCGCATCCGGGCGTCTGTCCGGAGCGTCATGGATTCCCTCGCGCATTCGTCCGCGTGGGGCGTCACGATCGGCGGCACATTGGAACAGGGCTGCACGCAGCCGGATGTGATCACCGAGGACGGCGACATCATCCTCGCGCAGACGGTCACGTACCGCGTCTGGTTCGAGTCTCCGCTCCCGCCTTCTGCGGTCCTGCATCCGGATATCTACCTGGTCGCGTACGATCCCGACACCGGCGTCACGTACACCACAACGCAGGCGGCGGACCCGCGCAGGATCGACCGCTGGTCGCCCACGCCGTCCGGCGTCATGCTTTCGCACGGCTTCGGCGCCTGGGACGCCCGCGCCGGCCTCACCTACACCGCGCCCGTTCAACCACTTTCCACCTCGCTTCCGCCGCCCGTGATCACACCCGCCGCGGCGGATCAGTAATTAAACCCCGCGGACTCGCGAGCTTGGCGAGCAGTCCGCTACTACAGAAGGACTTGTCCTCATGGCATTTGGTATTGATAACACGCTCGCCGACGGAAAAAAAATGCAGTCCGTCAGCGAGGCCACCAATGTGAACACCGCACGCATCATCGGCCCGGACGGCAACCCGGTCGAACAGAAAACCTTCGGCCAGGTCGTCACCGTTTCGAGCGAGTACTACCTCGGCGATGCTGACACCTACATCTGCGGCGCCACGAACGGCCAGACCGGCCAGTCCGTCGTCACCGCCTCCACCCGCACCAGCACAAACTCCGACTATCAGCGCGTTTCCGAAACAAAGGAAACGTGTCCCTCGATCTCCGACTCCACCTCTTCCACGACGTAACCCGCCAAGAACCCGTCGGCAAGCAAAGCTGAGCCGACAACTTCAGCAGAGCTTGCTCTGGTTGGTCATCCCTGCTCACAGGGATGGATGTCCCCCCCGGCATTTTAACCCGTTACCATCATGATCAAGATCCCGGTCAGCTATGTTCCCCGCGCCCGCGTCGATTTCGACGCCGAGGCGCGCCAGATCCTCGGACACGATTTCGTCATGTCCGACGGTTTCCGCGTGCCGCCGCTCACGGCCGGACGCCTGGTCGCGCTGGAGCTGGTCTCCAGTCCGTTCTTTCTGCGCCCGTTCGACTGCGATGCGCTGGACGCCGCCGCGGCCGTGGTCCTGCTCACCTGCGACCGCGCGCTGGTCGAGGAATTCACCGAGTCTTCCACCGCGAGCGACAGCGAGCTGTCCGGCGTTTCCGGCGCGGGAAACGCGGCGGAAACATCTGCAGGGGAGGGCCTGCCCTCCGGCCTGCACGGCCCGAGTGCCACATATCAAAACCTGTATAGAGCAGCTGCGAGCTGGCTCCAGGCGCACGGCATCGCCATGCTGGACCGCTATCCGGCGCTGGTCGAGTGGATCCTCGACGTCCCGTTCTACGGGCTCAACATGCTGCCGCGCGGCGCCGCGTGCCCGCGCGAATTCTGGTTCGACGGCTCGTTCGTCGGCGGCATCGTGGCCGCGGCCGCGAAGATCTTCGCGACTCCGGTCGACACGGTCATGTGGTCCACCCCGTTCTGCCTGGTCGGCCACGCCGTCGCGCAGCACGCAGCCGCCTGCGGCGTGAAGGGCGTCGAGCGTCCGCCGGATGAAACCGTGCTGAAGGACATGATGCGGCAGGCCGCCGAACGCGAAGCGGCCGGCCGGCTCCACCCGTGGCAGTATCAGGATCCGGTCTCGTACAGCCTCACCGACACGCAGGCAAACGCGAATCCGGCCCTGATCGGGATCTTCGCCGCTATGCGCGCGGAGTTCGAGCGCAACGGCCACAAGCCGCTGGATCCAGCTGCTTTCCCGGTCCCCGCCCCCGCCGAAAAAACACCCGCCGCGGACACCGGCCTGTCCGTCGAAGACACGGGAACCGCGTCCTCGACTATCTCAGTCCAGGGCTTGCCCTGGGGCCCGTGCAGCTCGAGTGCCATTACCATCTATCCGGAGATTTCCGCATGAGTGACATCACGATCACAGTCACAGCCGACCAGAAACAGGCCATCGAGGGCCTCGCGCAGGTGCGCAAGGAGGGCGAACGCCTGGCCGAAACCCAGCGCAAGGTGCAGGAGGCGTCCGACGCCGCCGCGACCGATGCCATGAACTCGGTCAGCACGGTCTCCTCCGGGATCGCGCAGACCGCGTCGGAAGCCGTCGACGGCCTGCGGGACGTCTCGTCGGGCATCAAGTCCGCCGGAAATGAGGCGTCGAAGGTCGCCGGGGCGTTTGGCAAAAGCATCCCCGTGATCGGCCAGATCGGCTCGGCCATCGCCGCTGCGCTCACCGGACCGGTCGCGGCCGTCTCCGCCGTCATCGGCCTCGCCATCGCGCAGATCAACAAAATGATCGCGGAGACCGAGGCGCGCGTCCAGCGGCTGAAAATGCAGGCCGGCACACAGGCCGGTACGGCTTACGACAACCTCATGCAGGGCCGCGCGCAGTACGCGCAGGATCTGCAGACGCTCGCCCAGGTCAAGCAGATCCAGGCGGTGGCGAAGCAGTCCGCGCTGACCGCCTCCCAGCTCGCGCAGTTTCAGAAACTCGCCGGCCAGCTCGGCATCGACTCGAAGTACGTCGGCGCCTCCGGCATCCGATCCGGCCGGATCGAGGAGGCCGAGAAATCCCTGCTCCAGCAGCGAAAGCACTACGCGAAGCAGGAGTATCAGGAATACCTCGACGCCCTCTCGAACCAGCTGCAGCGGGAGATCAATTCATCCGCGCTCGATCCGGCGGTAAAGAAAAGCCTCGCGGGAAAAAGCCTGTCCGACCTTGCGGCGGAGATCACCTCGCGCGCCCGGCGCGGAGCGGGAAACACCACCGAGGAATACAAAGCCTATCAGGACCTGTATCAGATCGTCAAGCCGCTCGCCGAGGTGCAGGCGTCCTACAAACGCGACCGCCTGCTCGGTCGATCCCAGGCGGACCTGAATGCCGCCGCCGTGGCCGCGATCACATCCGGCGCCGCATCCGCGAGTGCAGCCGCTTCCGGCGGTTCCGCGTCCGGCCCGGCCAAACCGGGAACGTTGGCGTATTACAAGGAGCAGCAGAAGAAGGAGGCCGCCGCGCTTGCCGCCGAACAGAAGGAGCAGGAACGCCGCACGGATGCCGCCGCGCGTCTGACCGAGGGCCTGGAGCGGCAGATCAGGATCCAGCAGCTGATCTCCGACGGCAAGGAGAAAGAGGCGTTTATCCTGCAGAACCGCCTGCGCATGGAGGACGCCGTCGGCCGCACGCTGAGCGAGACGGAGGCCGCCGACAACGCGCGCCTGGCCGCCACGCTGTACGACCTGCAGCACCCGGTCCTGCCGGAACCCGAGCCGGAGGCCGTCTCTGCCAACCCCGCCGCCGCCACCGTCCAGGCGCGCGCCCGGGCCGCATCCGCGTCCGCGCTGCACCTGGACCGGCTCCAGCGGCTCGGTGCGAACGCCGCCCGCGCAGCCACGTCGCCGGAGAAACTCGTCATGGACCGCCAGCTCTCAGCGCAGGAATCCATTAAAAACACCGTCGCCGCGATCGCGGCCAGTCTTTCCGGATCCGGAAACTACACCATGAGGTTCTGAGCCATGCCCAGTAAAGTCAACAGCAAAACATGCTACGCCACGGTCGGAAACATGTCCCGCTCCGGCATGCTCGTCACGGTCAAACTGATGAGCGAGAAGGCCGACGCCGAGGCGATCTTCGGCTCGTTTACCGATGGCGCGTATGTGATCCGTGTCGGCATGGATGCTACCGGCTACGATTCGTTCCTGGTCAACGGTTGGTTCCAGAAGGACCGCTCCGGCATCCAGATGCAGGAGTGCTGGGCCGAGATCACATTGGTTTTCGACCAGCAGAATGTCCAGGGGCTCGTTCCGACATCCGGCAGCACGGACAAATACGACCCCGTCTACAGCCTGTCCGCCGCCACCGAGGAACGCCCCATCGAGCAGCATCCCCGTTTCAAATGTTTCTGGGCTTACAATCTGTACCAGCTCGTTCCGCTCGGCGGATCTGCGTCCGCCGTCCCCGCCTGGGCCGCGACGGATACAAACCCGAACGCGATCCACGCCGGCTATCTCTGGAGCCGCACGCCGCCCCCGAGCCCGGACGCGCAGCACGAGTATGTCCAGGTTCAGGCCGCGACTAAACCCGGTCGCGACGCCTACCTTATCCCGCGGCCGGTCGTCACCTCCGTCATTTACTACAAGTCGAGAAACATCGCCACGTCCGACCTCGTCTACGACGGCCAGCTGAAAGCACCGGCGCAGACCTACATTTACCCGAATACCCAGTCCTGTTGGCTTATCACCGGCTGCTCCGTCGCCGAAGCGTCCGACGACCTCATGGCGGTCACCACAAACTACACGTACAACGCCGAGGGCTGGGACACCGACATGTACGACCTCGCCACATAAAAAGGATCTGCGCTTATGATTCCAAAAACTCCAGGCGACCTCGACAAGTTTCCGGTACCCGTCGTCGGACAGGAGATCCCGCGCGGCTGGTTCTCCCGCCTGGTCGCGTTCGTGAATTCGCTGGTACTGCATGGCGACAAGAAATATTTTGCGGTTACGCACACCATGTCCGGCACTACGATCAAGCCGACCGACGCCCTGCTGCAGCTCGCCGCCGGCCGCGGCGGCCCGCCCGGCGGCGGAGGCGGAGGCGGCGGAACGATCGGATTTCCGAATTACGCACAGGGCACAGCTGTAGTCGTGAACACGTCTTATCATGTAACAGGTGGAGATATTTGGATCGGAGGGACAGTAACAGTAAACAGCGGCGGAGGATCAGTGCAAGTTATTATTTCTGCCACAGCATACGGAACCGCGCTTTTTGGACCTGTAGTTGTTGACTCCGACAATCCGATCAAAGTCGGCTTTTTATATCCTGTTCAAAATGGACTTCATGTTCGCATCTCCCGCTCGGGATATGCAGATGTAGTCGCTTATTCATTCCCTTGTTTATAATCTTTTCACCCCGTCCGCCCGCGGAGCGCGCGGACTACAACCGTTAAGGAGTCCTCCTTATGAGCACCACACGATATGACCGCTACGGCCGCCCCGCCGGTTACATCAATCCGATCGAGGCGAAAGTCGAGCCGTTCGAGATCAACACTGTCAGCAGTACATTGCAGTACATCCGCTACTTCGCTCCGTCCAATGCGGCCGGGATGCAGGCGATCCGCCGGATCAGCACAAACGCGTCCGAGACCGTGCAGCAGGTCGCCGTCGGATGGGGCGTCTGGGGCGAGGAGGCCGGGATGGATTTCTATCCGGTGAACTCCGTCTTCGTTGTCGATAACGAGACGTTTGCCCTGGACCACGTCGAGCCATACGATACCCCGGTCGACATCCCGTCCTGATCCTATCTATTCGTCTTATCAAAAAACAAGAAGGAGATTTTCTTATGCCGATTATTACAGGCCCCGCGGGGATGGACCCCATCCTCGGCGAAATGCGAACCATCGATATCTCCGGCAGCACCGGAGGCGGCGGCGATTATACGTTCAACACGTCCGAATTCACGGTCGGAATTACCGGGCTTGTCTCGCTGAACCAGGTACCCGGAAACAAGGTGAGCGGAACAGCATCCGTCGAGGATGTCCAGACCGGCGGAGCACAGCGGCTTGTCGACGTCACTGCGCTTCGCGGCGCGCTGACCGCTGGACAGGCCGTCGATGTGACCAGCCAGCCGGACAATGTGACCGGGGACTACAGGGGCGCATTCAGCGTGACCGGGACGCTCGGCTTCGCTGATTTCCCGAAGTTCGCCTCCGGCCTGGCATACCTCATGATCGCCGACCTGACCGCAACCAGCTCCGGCACGGTCACGCCGAGCGGGACTTGGCTTGACGGCACGACCTCCGCAAAAAACCTGACCGCCGGAACAAGCACCCGCGTAGCAATGCTTTTCGACGCGGACAACAAGGCGAAATTCACGTTCGCGAACACAGGCTCCGTGTCCGTGTCGAACTGTCGCGAATATGAGGTCACGGCTTGCTCGTCCGATGCCGTTGCCTACATTGCCGCGCTCAGCAATCCTGACAATTTTGATGCTTACTACCTTGTCAAGCGCGACATGGTGAGTCCGTGGACGTACATTATAAACATGGGCGAATCGCCATCGACGACCGTTGCGGCTGGGTTGGCATATCAGATCAACGCGCTGACCGGAACTCATATTATTACCACAGACACATGTCCGGTTGGATATGTTGGGCGAGATTCTTTCGCAAGAATCTTTGTCGGGCAGACCGGGAACGTTGTCGTACAATCTCCGCTTCAGCTCGCAACGCCTTTCGTTGCAAATGCCATCAATAACTGCCATATCTCCTACCGCGATGGTGCGGCGGTTCTGACGGTTGACGATACTGTTGGCGGCTATGTGGTCGAGGAGGCGAGCGGCACAACCGAGGGTACGCTCTACTATGGCCTCATGGACAGTTCAACCGAGTTCATTTCAATCCCAGTCGCATTCGACGGCATTCCCGTTGACCTCGGCGGGGCTTCGGTTACGACGAGCGGAACCGCGCAGAAATATGTTGTGGGGAACGGGTCTAACACCCTCATTTCCGGCAACGTCAATGCGGGAACCGCGCTTAACCTGAGCAACCTCTCGCTTCAGGATATTGGTCTTACCGGCGGCGTAATGACGCTCCCGAACGGTGTAAAAGTCGCCCCCGGCACTGTTGTGGTTTCGGGCGGCACCCTCGCGATTTCCGGCGGCACCGTTGCCGGCACTGTTGTGGTTTCGGGCGGAACCTGCATTGTTTCATCCGCCGTGGTTGAATCCGGCGGCACGCTGACCACTCCGTTTTCGATTGCAAACGGTGGACGCATCGTCCTCTCCAGCGGCGGCGTTCTTAACCTCACGTCAAATGTCACGCTATCGAATAACAATTCGTGCTACATTTCCGGGGGCACAGCGACGGGGACTAAGCAGTTGATGTGTCCGATTAATGGCTTTATGTATTTCAACGGGGTGAGCTTTTTTAATTCTGCTTGTCCGTATGTAGCGCAAGGCGGCTCGGCTGATTTTGTCGATATCGACTGCCAGAACGTTAGTCCTGCCCAAACATTTGATGTGGCAAAGGAAGGAAAAACAGCTTTTTCCGGGTGCAAATTGATGTACACGCGTGTCCTCAGCGGCGGCACGATGACTCTCCACGGAAGCAACCATTTCGGCTACCGCTTCATGGGAAGCGGAACGGCAAAACTTTACATTGAATCCGGCGCGACCGTGGACATGACCGGGAACACATGGACAAACGCGAGCTATCCCGCGTTCTGGACGGCATCCAGCGGCATTATTGTAGCGGGCGGCGACTCCACGAAATCATGCACCATCATCAATAGCGGCGGCACGAGCATCCCGCTTTCCGGCGGCACGTACTCCACAATCACCAATGCGGGCGTAGTCGCCTGACAGGAGGAATGAAGCATGAAGACATACACCATCAACGGCAAAACATTTGACAATCTGCCTGACCCCGTCTACCTCGACGGGGCGGCATACTCCCCCATGACCGAGGCGCGCTTTGTTGAACTCGGCGGCACAATCGAGGACGACGGACAGCTTACCCCGCAGCAGGTTGTCTGCGGAGAGTTTGCTGCGCTCATTGATGATCTCTCATCCAAGACGGACAAGATCACTCCGGCGGAGTTTATCGGCGTGGCCCGTGACGGCATCAGCAGCACCCTGATTTCTTTTGCCCGCGCCAAAGGCGTCCCGGAGGATGTCATTGCGGAGGGCCGGTCCAGGATCGTGGAGGTCATGGCGGATGCTCTCCGCTTTGGCGTCACCTGGGCCGATCTGATCGCGGGCGTGGTTCCGCAGGCTTGATCTCATGAAGTACGGCGTGAACACAGCGCGTTTTCGGCGGGCATTCTGCCTGGAGTTCGGGGCTATCGCTCCGGACTCCTACTGGAACGCCACACCGGAGCAGCTCGCCGCCGCGTGCAACGGCGTCGGCCCGGAGCACTGGCCAAAGTGGGCGCGCTGGATCCTCTCGGTTTTATTGCGCCCGCTGGACGCCTCCAGTGGCCCGCATGACTGGGAGTTTTCTCTGCCGGAGAAATCCTATTGGCATTTTACCCGCGCAAACTGGCGGTTGGCCGTGAATACGTCCAAGGAGGCGCTGTATGATGTCCGCCCGTGCGTGATTCCGCTTGGCTGGTTTGCGGCGCTGTTCTGCCAGATCTTCGGCTGGCGAGCTTACATCAACGGAAAGCCGGTGCAAAAATGACCGACAAAGACAAAGAAGAAATCGGAAAAATTGTCGCATCCGCCATGACTTCCGTCCTGGCCGCACATCCACTTGTTTGCCCGCACGGTATTGATGCGGACACCGCCGCCGCCCTTCGCGCCATCGCAAAAGCAGTAAAGGACGGCAAAAAGATCACGTTCAAAGTCATCGTCACGACGATCGTCATGGGCGTGATCACCGCGATCGGCGCCGGACTTCGTTATATTATCATCCATCATCAACCATGAAAGGATTTCACTATGCTCGATAAAATCAAACTCTTTATCTACGCTCTCTCCGTCGCCATGCTGACCGGCTGCGGCCACAACGCAATTGTCTTCGACAAGGGGTTCGGCTTTCACGCCGGGGTCGATCCGGAACATTTTTCCGCTGATGTGCGTTTTGTTTACGGCGAAGCCCTGACGCTTGCCACGCGCGATATGGTGGAACTTGAGCTCGTGAGCGACGTGGAAGGCGGCCAGGAACAGTCCGCCGCCGACGTCAAAACCGGCTCGAAGTTCCGTATTAAGATCGGCCGCCAGGTGAATGGTGCCGCCCGCGACCTCATCGAAGCCGGTGCCACGGCCGATCAGATTCACGAATTGCTACAGAATCCCGCAGAATAGACACTGCCCTCTCAATCCTCGCACAAGTCATGCAGCGTTCCGGTCCGATGCGCGCGAGGTACACCTTGGCGGACTTGATCCACCCGCGGCGAATCGGACCAGGATCACCCCGGCTTTTTCCTCATCTTTCCGGCCGGGGATTTTTGTATTTGCCATACAAATCTGCCATACATCAGATGCAATCAGATAGATGCTGATATGTGTCTGTTTGAGGGAATAAGCACAAAAAAATGGTGGTCGCTGGGAGACTCGAACTCCAAAAAGCGGGCTTGAGATGCAGATGCCATGCAGATTTGCCATACAATCCCGCCAGGGCGCGCGGCATGGATGCGGATATGTGCGGATGCGTGACGCCATAAAAATGCGGCTGCAGCTTATATGTTTTTGATGCCATGAGCTCAAACCTTATAAAAAACCATAGGCTGCAGCTTATATATTTGGAGCGGGGAGATCAAGGATGCGGCGCGCCGTGGTCAGATCGTGGCTGTAGAGATCAGTCATCTGATCACTGGTATGGCCTACCATGCCGCGGATGGCGTGGCGCGGGATGCCAGCAGCATCCAGGCGGCTCACAAAGCTATCCCGGAGGCTGTTGAAATTCACAATCCCATCCTGATTTGAGGCTATTCCTGCGGACGCCAGGATCAGCGCGAACTGCCGCCGATGCTGTGACTGCACCTGGCCGGACTTGAGCCATGCCCCAAGCACAAAGTCAGATACCCGTGGAAGCTCATCCAGAGCGGCCGCCAGCTGCGGATGCACCGGTATCTGCACTGATCTGCCAAATCTGGCCGTTTTTCCCGGCGTGGTCAGGATCGTGCCGTCTCTGATCTGATCCCACCGGAGCGCTGCCACATCCCGCTCCCGGAGGCCGGTATGCCAGGCGATCAGCACGGCTGTATGCCAGGGCTCCGGCGCGGCCTGATACAGCCGGATAAATTCCTGCTCCGTGATCGGCCGCTGATGTCGGCTGTCATTCCGGCGTGACGGGATCACATTTACCGGAGACTGATCCAGTCCGGACTCCATCCTGGTCAGCGCACAGATGCGGCCGATGGCCCAGCGGCGCTGGTTGTATGTTTTCCCGTGCTCATACTGGCCAAGATACCCATGGACGATCTGCGGCGTCAGCTGGTCCATATACTCCACCGTGACGGATCGCGCAAAACGTCTCCAGATGCGGGCCGCTGTTGGAGAGACGTCAGCATATTTGGCCGCGGCATCCAGGGCGGCATCCAGGCGGAGGCGGCGCTGCCTATGCTGCACCACCGGCGCGGCCGCGGAGATCGGCTCGGAGACATCCGGAGACATCAGCTGCCGGGCAAATGCGCGGGCGCGAAGCTCCGCACGATGTTTCTTTTCACGTTCCCGGAGCTGCTGATCCAGGGCCGCTGCCGTGACCGCATCCGATGTATGCAGGCAGACCTCCCGCGTGACCATGACCAGCGAGCCATCCGGCCGCTCATCCAAGCCGCGGAAATACGCGTGATACAAATTGCTTTTTCCTCGTTTCCTCAATGCCATTTTCTTTACCTCATGTGGCCCTCATGCCGGGCGGGCAGCAGGCGGAGCCTGCACTGCGAAAGTTGAGCGGACGTGACCGTCCGCCCAACGGACGGCAGACGCAGAGCGTTCACCAATGGCCGGACGTGACACGGAACAGACACAGAAAAAGCAGATATGCGCCAACCGCGCAGAGCGGCCCCCAGAGAAATATCCACAGCAGCACATTGATAATGCTTTTGGTCCGCGCCTCGGAATCAGCTTTCTGCTGCTGGAGCATGGCGAACTGGCGGAGATTATTCATGCGGGCGCGATCTGCGGCGGCCGATTCCCGGCGCATTTGCTCCACCACCGGATCAAGGTCCTCCACCGCATCATCCCGCGTCAAATAGATTTCCTGGCCGCAGGCCGGCCACTGTGCGGAGGTATTGTCAAGCTCATCCGGCACGTCTATTTTTGCATTGCAAAACGGACATTCAAACGTATAGCTCATGAGGCTGCTCCTGGTTATTTATTCGATGAAGATAATGTACAGGGCTCGACACGGTACGGATGCTCCGGTCGCTCGTCTTGAGGGTAACGCGGGCGCTCAAATTTGGAAAGCTCTTTCTCCAGCTCAAAGATTCGGCGCTCCAGCTCCAGCTCCCGCCGTTCGTGCGCAAGGCGGTCCCGCTCCGATTCCATGCGGACTCGCTCCAGTTCATTTGAGGTGCACGCGGGCGCAGACTGGGCGGAACCATTGAGGGAGATTTGAGCGGAGGGAAACAGTTTGAAAAACGTTTCCAGAGACATCCGCTCGACTTTATTTCGCCCGTGGATCAGATCGCGGATATAGCCGAACGACAATCCATGCTCGTCTGCGATCTGCTGATAGGTTTTTCCTTTCCGGTATTCGCCGGAGAGGTACGCGAGAATCTCATCATAAACCATAGGCGGCACCTCGTTTCTGTGTTGAAAACAATTATAATCTAACTTCAAAATAATTTTTTTCAACTTTTTTTAGAAAATCCGCTTGCATTTTGGTGTTATAGGCGTTATTTTAAAGCCATAACACCAAAACAGGAGACACCATGAACGAGAGAAGATCATACAGCATCTACCTCAGAAAAAACGAGATCGAAGCGGTCGCCCGCCTCAAACAGCGATTCATGCGCGAGAGCACGACCGACCTCATCCGTTTTCTGATCAAAGCGGCGGACGGCGGTTTTTTATCTGGGGATTTAGTTTATAACACCAAGCCACCGCGCACGAAACGCGCGGCGGCGAACAACCCATAACTGAACGAGGCCGGAGACCAATGGATCATTTTGTTTTTGTCGATCTTTTCTGCGGCGGAGGCGGCAGCACAAGCGGAGCGGTCAAGGCGCTGCGTGATGCGGGGGTAGCTTTCAAAGGGTATTGTTTCGATCAATGGGGCACGGCTATCGAAACAATCAAGGCGAACTACCCGGAGCTCTCCGCGCATTGCACTCCCGTGGAAAAGATCGATCCTGTCGAACTTGCAAAACAGACCGGTCATGTGGATGTGCTCTGGGCCTCCCCATCCTGCACTCATCACAGCAACATGGCTGGCGGAGTCAAGCGCAAGACGTCTCTGCGAAATCAGCCTGATATGATCCCCGCATTTCTTAAAACGCTCTCCCCCACGTTCCTGATCATCGAAAATGTCCCGCAGCTCAAGAACTGGGGACCGGTCCTGCGTGTCGACACCTGGATCAATGGACGCCTGTATAAAAAAGGCTCTCCCGATCCGCGCCTCATCGGAACTTTTTTCCGCCGTTTCATCCGCTCGATCGAGCTATGCGGCTATGCCGTATCCGAAAATATAATCAATTCTGCTGATTTCGGACTGGCAACACGCCGTTTTCGTCTCTTTCTCGTAGCCGTCAAAAAATCAAGCGGCAAGAGATTTTTCTGGCCCAATCC
>Ga0310690_10003620_pt1 | contig 22897 bp, 36 predicted proteins | sample AusTroGonzalo_MG_2_FD_207661 | JGI IMG/M metagenome (GOLD analysis project Ga0310690, IMG submission 207661) | Bovine rumen microbial communities from tropical cattle in Woodstock, Queensland, Australia - Gonzalo_04 (v2) (version 2) | ecosystem: Host-associated > Mammals > Digestive system >... | reverse complement strand
TGTTAGTAAAAATGGTAAACCACTTAACTATCATACTGATAAACACCCACTTGCTGGTAAATATTGGGATAAGCGAATGGTAAGTGCTGAAATGCAAGATGTTGTTAAAGAAGTACAAAATTATGTAAATCGTGGAGGTAAATAATGGGTGTTGAAGATTATAGAATATCAAAATTAAGAATATATCTATTTGAAATTATAAATACTCTTACTACAAGTAGAAATTATCAAATTAGTGCTGATTTTTTAGGTAAAGTTGGTGATTATTCATTAGATAAAATACCAACAAATACTGAAGTTGAAAGTTGGATAATTGGAACTCAAAGAAAAAAAGATATTTATTCATTTAGAAGCCGTAAATCTTATTCACAAGATACTATTAATAATCTTAAAAATATAGGTTTTTTTGAAGATTTTGAAAATAAAATCAAGTCTAATAATGATGAAGGCATTTTGCCTGATATAGAAAATATAGAAAGTATTGAATGTTTAAATTGTGGAACATTTAATAATCAAGATGGAACACAAGCAACATTTGATATTCAAATACAAATAATATATAGAGAGGAGTAAAACTAATGAAAAAAGTAATTGCAAAGATAGATTTTATTGCTAATGGTAAAAATTATATTGTTGGTGATGAAATCAATATAAAAGATATTAATGCAATAAAAAGGCTAAATGAAAAAGGTTTTATTGAACCTCTTGATTATAAAGATTTAGTTCTTATTGAAAGAGAATTAAATAATAAAGTTAAAGAAGAAAACAAAAAATTATAAGGAGGAATAAACTATGGCATTAATACCTAGCGATATTGTTAAAAACAAAAGAAGTCAATATCAAAAATTTTTGGATATTACTCCAAGTTCAACTGCTAGTTGGAAAGTAATCGGAATTGGAATTTCTGAAGCAAATGTTGAATATAGTCCACAAGTTGATACTGAACAATGGATTATAGAAGATACAGCAAGAAATGACCACACAAGTAATCAAAAACAAATTAGTGTTACACAAAAATGTTATAAAGGTGATCCTGAATTTGAATTTATTAATTTGTGTAGAGATAAATTAAATTGTACATCACATATACTTGAAATTGATACTTGGAATGGTAATAACGGAAGTTATCCAGCTAAAAAGAGTGATTGTTTAATAACAGTTACTTCATATAGTGGTGAGCAAATTGAATATACAATATATTTCAATGGAGATCCTATTGAAGGAACTGCTTCAATAGCAGATGGTGTACCTACATTTACACAAACTACAAGTTTATAATAACTTATAAGGGCGAGGCGAAATATAATTGCCTTGCCTTTTTTAAATAAAAATAGAAAGTAGAGGAGATAATAAAATGACAGACAATTTTATTAAGTTAAATAAAGATAGTATATTAAGATTAGGAATACAAACAAATGATGGAAAAGATACAGGGGAATATTTAGAATTTGATTTAGAGGATATAGAATTACCTTTGAAATACCAAGAATTATTAGAAAAGGATAAGAAGAATAAAGAAAATTTAAGAAACCAAGTTTTAATAATTGATAGAAGGCAAGATGTTAAAGGTAAAAAGTTGTTAAGTAAGAATCAAGAAGATAAAATAAAAGCTGTAAATGATTTTTTTACTAAAGAAGTAGAAGTATATAATATGTTTCTAGGAGAAAATGGAGTACAAAAACTATTAAATGGTAGAAAAATAGGATGGACTACACTTGCTGAAATAGATGAAATAATTGAAAAACAAATATCACCATATTTAAGTACAAATATGGATGATATAACTAAAAAAGTAAAAGAAAAATATAGTCAAGCAGTAGAAAGAAATAAAGAAAAAATTGAAGTGGTAGAATGAGTTGCATAAAAAAAATACAAATAGATGATACGATTTATACTGCTAATGTTGATTTTAGAACTGCAATTAGATGTAATCAAATAGCACAAGACAATACAATAGGTGATTATGAACGAGTTTTAGGCATCATATGTACTATGTTTGGTGAAAAAGGTCTAGATATACCAATGCACTATGAAAGACTGCTAAAATGGGCATTAAATTACCTTTCATGTGGCAAAGAAGTAAATACTAATGAAGAACCTGATATGGACTATATTGAAGATATGAACTATATTGAAGCAAGTTTTATGAGTGATTACCAAATTGATCTAGAAAATACAGAAATGGATTGGCAAAAGTTTAACAAATTAATTAATGGATTAAGCAATAGTGAACTTGGAGATTGCTGTATATTAAACAGAATAAGAAATATAAGAAACTTTGATATTAGTCAAATAAAAGATGTTAAAGAAAGAGAAAAAATTATTAAAGTAAAAAATCAAGTAGCATTAAAAAAATATAAAGAAGAAAAAGAAATTGAACTCACAGAAGAACAACAAAAAAGTGTTGATGAATTTTATAAAGCACTTGGTTTTTAGAAAGGGAGTGATTCAATGGATGGTTATGTAATAATCGGAGCAGAAATGGATACAAGCAAAATAGACAAAGATTTACAAAAACTATATGATAAACTAGAAAAAGAAGAACGAAGAGAAAAGCAACTATTAAACAAAAAAGCAAAATTAGATATAGATATTTCAAAGTATGAAGATAAAATGGAAAAAGCCAAGCAAAAAACTAATGAATTAGCAGAAGAACTAGAAAGAATAGCTAAAGAACAATTGCAAATGGATGGTATAGATATAACACCAGAAAACATAGAAAGAGCAAAGCAATATTTACAATCATTAAAATTTAGTGAGGAAATGAAAGCAGGAGAATATCAAGACTATACATTTAGAGCTAAACCATTTCAAGAAATTTCAAATCAATTTGATAAATATGTAACTAGTATTGAAAATGGTGAAAAAGAACTAGAAATAATGAAACAAAAATATGATGATATTGATTATCAAATACAAAAATGTGAGCAAAATCAAGCAAAATATAATAGTGAAATACAAGAAGCATTAAATAAAAGTGAAGGTATGAATTTTAATTTTTCTGGTATGGGTAAAACTGTAAATAAATTAACTAATAAATTTGGTGCTGTACTAAAAAAAGTTAGTAAAATAGTATTAGCATTATTAGGTATGAGAACCATAATAAATCTAATAACTAGATCATTTAACACATTAGCACAATATAATACTGAATTAGGTAGCAAAATGGAGCAAATGAGATTAGTATTAGCAGTAGGACTAGAACCTATAATAAATTATTTGGTAAATGCACTTCATGTGATATTAAGTTTAATAAATCAAATATATAATGCATTATTTGGAATAGACTTATTTGGTAGAGCAAGTGAATTATGGTCAAAGAAAATGGCTGAAAACTTAGGCAGTGGAGCAAGCAGTGCAAAAGAAATGAAAAAACAACTAGCAGGTTTTGATGAAATGAATGTCTTAACAGAACCAAGCAATACTTCTAGTGGAAGTGGTGGAGGTAGTAACATACAACCTTGGACATTACAACCAAATCTAGATTTAAGTGTTTTTGATTTAGATGCAATATTAAAATGGGTAAGTGATACATTTGATAAAATTATAGGTTTTATAAATAAAAAAATAGAAGATTTTAATCCTAAAGAATTTGCAAGTGGAATAAGTAAAGTATTAGTAAAATTACTAGATTTAATAAATAAAACTTTTACAGATTTAGATTGGGGAAATTTAGTAAGTAAAATAATTCAAACCATATTACATTTAGATTGGGCAAGTATATTAGGTAAACTATTAGAAAATATTATAGTAACTTCATTTATATTTCCTATTGAATTATTATTAGGAATAATAGATGGAATAGTATCAACAGTATTAGATTTTATAGAAGATCCAAAACAATTTGAAAATACTGGTGAAAAAATATTAAATAGTTTAATAAATGGACTTAATAAAACATTACCAAGATTATTTGAATTAATGAAAGATATAGTTATAAAAACTTTTAAAATATTTGGTATTAATTCTGAAGGAGCAGAGTCAGTAACATTTGAAAATATAGGTGAATTAGCAATGAAAGGCCTAAAAAAAGGAATAAGTATGTTAATAGACCAAGTAGTAAACCAATTTACAACTATGATTAATTCAATTAAAAAGAAATTTGAAGATTTTAAAAAGAAAATAGATGATTTTGTACTTAGTATTTATAACTTCTTTGCATCAATAGAAATTAAAATTATTAACACAATTTCTAATGCTGTTAATTGGATAATAAACAAGTTTAACCAAGTTACAAATTTCTTTCATAGTATAGGTATTACAATAGGTGATGCTTTCAGTGGAGCAATTAAAAATGCAGTAAATAGTGCATTTAACTGGATAGAAAGCAAAGTAAATACATTTATTAGAGCAATAAATAGTGCTATAAATGTAATAAATAATTTGCCAGGAGTAAAAATATCTAGATTAAGTACAATTTCATTACCAAGATTAGCAGTTGGAGGTATTATTAATCAACCAGGAAGAGGAGTACCAGTTGGTGGAGCATTGGCTGGTGAAGCAGGTAGAGAAGGTATTTTACCATTAACAGATAAAAGAGCTATGGAAGAATTAGGTAGAGAAATAGGCAAGTGGATAACATTAAATGCAACAATACCAGTTAGTGTAGGTAATAGACAAGTAGCAAGAGAGTTTAGAAGAATAATGGCAGAAGATAGTTTTACTACAAATAGTTAGGAGGTAATATATGTATATTGACAAAAATAGTTTAAAAGTAAAAATTGAAAATCAAGAATATGTTAATTTAGGGCAATATATAACAAGTGTAGAATATCAATACAATAAACTTTGGGGCAGTGATTCAGGTAGAAACCTAGCAGGAGAACAAAGTGGAACATTACTTGGTATATTTCCTAAATTAGTAGTATCATTTAGAAAACTAACAAAAAGTGAAATTGAAATATTAACTCCTATATTAGATAGTGCTTATCAAAAAGTATCTTATTATGATCCAAACAAAAAAACAACAGTAGAAATGGACACATACACAGGTGATTATTCATATTCAAATAATACTATAATAGGTAATGATAGAAAAAATAGTGATTTTCAAATATCATTTATAGCTATTAAAGCAAGGAGTTAATTATGAAAACACATACAAGTTATTTTAAAAATAATATAAGTAAATTTGGTAGACAAATAAAATCTAGAATATCATATATATCTGGTAGTGAAGCAATAGAGTTAGGCAATGATAAACTTAATTCTATTACTATAAGCTATGAAACCGAACTACTTAAATCAGTAATGAAATATATAGAAGTAGACAGTAATGAAAATATACCAGTTGGAACTAATTTTAGTTACGAATTAGGCTTGAAAGTAAATAATTCATACGAATACCTTAACTTTGGTAATTATGTTGTTAAAGAGGTTGAAATTAAGGAAGATACTAATAGTTATATAATTAAAGCTTACGATAAAATGTTATATGCAATGAAGAATTATGAAGCAGTTAGTATACAATATCCTTGTACTGTTAGAGATTATATAGGAGCAGTTGCAACAAAAATAGGATTAACATTTAAAAATACCAGTGATACTTTTGCTAATTATGATAAAGTTATAAATGAAGATTTATATGATGGTTTAAAATATACATACAGAGATGTATTAGATGAGTTATCACAAGTAACAGCAAGTAATATTTGTATAAGTTCTGATGATAAATTAGAAGTTAGATATTTTACAAATACAAATGATACTATTGATGAAAGTTATTTAAAAAATATAAATGTTAAGTTTGGTAAAACATTTGGACCAATTAATACAGTAGTATTAAGTAGAGCAGGTGAAAGTGATAGTATATTTGAAGAAGATGCAGAAAGTGTTGCAGAATATGGCAGATGTGAAATAAAAATCATTGAAAATCAAATAATGAATTTTAATGATAGAGATACTTATATGCAAGATATATTAGACCAATTAGATGGTTTACAATTTAGTATATGTGATTTTGATAGTACAGGAATTGTATATTATGATGTATGTGATAAATATAGTGTAAGTATAGGAGAAGAAATTTATAATTGTATTATGTTAAGTGATACAGTAGAAATAACACAAGGTTTATCAGAAACAATAATTACAGAAGAACCAGAAAAAACAAATACCGATTATACAAAGAGTGATAAAACAGATAATAGAATAAATGAAACTTGGATTATAGCAAATAAACAAGAGGGAGAAATTACTGCACTAACAAGCAGGGTAACAAATGCAGAAGATAGTGTTGGTAATATGTATACAAAAGAACAAGTAAATATATTAGTACAAACAGCAGAAGAAGGAATTACAAATACTTTTAGTGAAGCAGGTGGTAATAATATATTTAGAAATACTGGTTTATTTGCAGAAAACTATGGCAATGATAGTCAAATAAATCCTTATGAATTTTGGTATGGTTTAGTAGCAAAAGGTAAAGAAGATAAAGCAAGTAATATGAGTTGTTTATTACTTCAAGATGATACATTATATCAAGAACAATTAGTACCTAATGGAAAGTATACAGTGAGTTTTAAATATAAAAAATTAATACAAGTAGCAAATGTAAGCGTTATTATAAATAATGAAGAAATAGAATTAACAGAAACTAATGATACAGAAATAGTTAGAACAATAAATGTTAATTCACAACATATAAAAGTAAGTTTTGAAAGTGATGTAGATAATGCTTGTGAAATTTATGATTTAATGGTAAATGCAGGAGAAGTAAAACTAGCATATAGTCAAAATCAAAATGAAACTACAACAGATACAGTAAATATATCAAAAGGGATAGAAATAATTTCGAGTGAAACAAATACAAAGTTTAGAGCAGACAGTGATGGTATAAGAGTATTAAATAAAGATAGTGAAGAAGTAAAAACAAAGTTCTTGGATACAGGTATGGAAACAGAAGAAGCAACAATAAAAAGAAAAGCAACAATAGCAAATATGTTAATTCAAGAAGTAGGTAGTCATACTTGGATTACAAGATTATAGGAGGAAATTATGGCAATAAATAAATCAACAACTTTTAGTGAAAGTAATATAAGTATTGAAAATAATACTTCTTCATTAACTATTAGCATTTATTTTCATACAGATAATCCTTATACATATTTTTATAATGAACCTTTATATTGTACTTGTAATGGTGTAACACAAAGTCAAATTGTTTCATATTCCGTAGGTGGTTATGTAAATACTTCATTTACTTTTAATAACATAGCACATAATCCAGATGGTTCAAAGACAGTAAGTTGGAGTTGGAATTGTGATACAGGAACACAAGGATTAGGAAATGTTGGAGATAGTGGAAATCAACCATTAACAAAAATAAACAGAACAATAACTAATAGTGTAAGTGGTACTGATATAGATGGTAATTTTAGTGTAAATTATACTAAAATGACAGATGTAGATTATACTTATAAATTAAGAATATCTTTACCTTTTATAGAAGAACTAGAAAAAATACCATATAACACGAGTGATGCAACATTTACTTTAAGTCAAGCAACAATATCTAGTTTATATTCAAGATATACAACAGTAAATAGTTTTAATTTAGGATTTGCAGTAGAAACTTGGAGTAGTGATGGTTTAACACGAATAAGTGAGGGAAATGAAGTTATAATAACTGCTAGAATAACAGGAGCAGACCCAGTATTTACAGATTTTGATTTTGCAGATATTAATCCAACAACAGTTGCATTAACAGGAGATAATACTATAAATGTTAATGGATATTCAAATATACAAATAACTATATCTAATCAAGATAAAGCAGTAGCACAAAAAGGTGCTACAATGGTTAAATATAGAATTATAGTAGGAACACAAACATTAGACTTAAATTATAGTGATAGTACAATAAGCACAACTATAAATAATTGTATGAGTGGTACTTATGAAATATATGCAATAGATAGTAGAGGTAATTCTACATTAGTAAGAAAGTTTGCTAGTAGTGTTAAAGATTATACACCATTAGTAAGAGATACAAATTATTCTGTTGTAAGAGATAGTGGTGGTGTTGGTGGAAATGTAACATTAACTTATAGTGGTAGTATTTGGAATGATAGTTTTGGAAGTGTAAGTAATGATTTTGATACAGCAAAATATCTATTTAAAAAGACAGATAGTTCTACTTGGATAGATTTAGGAAGTTCTATGACTAATATAACACCAACAATTACAAATAATACATTTAGTTTTAGTGGTTTAATCAGAAGTGATAATGCAGATACAACTTGGGATTTAGATAGTTCTTATGATATAAAAATAGTATTAGAAGATAAATTATCAAGTGTAGAATTTGAAACAGTATTATCCAGTGCAATACCAAACATATCATTAAGTAGAAATGGTGTAGGAATAATGCGCGATTATGACGAAATATTAGGTGGAGATTTACAAGTTGGTGGAAGAATAATAGACGGTTTACAAAAATGTTTAAATACAGAGCAAAGAATAGGAACTTGGATTGATGGAAAACCATTATATTCAAGATGGGGAAGTTATACAGTAACAAGTGGTACATTAACTTGGGATATAGAACATTTTACAAGAAGCGATTATGGTGTTTTATTTATATATAGATATTTTACAGAAGGTGGAGAAGGAACTATAATGGTTGGAAATTATTATGTTGGAAGTGATGATTTCCAAAGATTATGGATTGACCAAGGATATAATTTAGGTTATCAAAGAGGAGGGGCTTTTCCAGTATTAAATGTAACAATATATTATGAAATAAGATACACAAAAGCAAGTGATTAATTTTGAATAAATGAAAAATTATGTTAATATAAAATAAAAGGAGGAATAAAATATGATATCAATAACAAGAGAGTCAATAAATATAAAAGACAAGAACAATGCAATATTAGAAATAAGAGGTTTAAGTACAGATACTAAACCAATAGAAAATATAACAAATGGAAGCTCATTTATTGAAATGGATACAGGAAAAATATATTTTTATAATGCAGAATCTCAACAATGGTTAGAGTTTTAAAAAAGGAGGTAAAAAATGGATGATATAGTAAGTTATGTAATTGGAAAGAAAAAAGGTGGAGTAACACCAACAGGAGAAATAGACATAACACAAAATGGAGTAACAAATGTAAGTGGTTATGCAACAGCAAATGTACAAGTACCAGAAAAGCAATTAGAAGATAAAAGTATAATAATAAGTACAAATACAACAACTTTAATAGAACCAACACAAGGAAAAGATGGAATGAGTAGTGTAAGTGTAACAACTAATGTACCACAACCAAGTGGCAAAATAACAATAACTCAAAATGGTACAGATATAGATGTATCTAGTTATGCTAGTGCTGATGTAAATGTACCAGCAGATATGAGTGAGTATTTTTTGAATTCAATTACACCACCAGCACAAGATGCTATGGGTATTATAATGGTTAAAAAATTGCCAGACCCTATTTTTATAGATGCTTCTAATCGTAGTAATAATTTGAATAATTTTTTTAGGTATAATTCTTTTACAGAATTACCTAAAATGACAATTACAAATTGTAGTGGTTTTACTAGTTTTTTAGCTAATTCACAAGAATTAATAGAAGTAGATTTAACTAGTTGGAGTATACCAAGTTATATTGGTGGGACAAATTTTTTAAGTAACAGTCCTAAATTAAAAAAAGTAAATATGAGTAATTTTAATTCAACTTGGAGTCCTGCTGATTTTAGTTATATGTTTTTAAATTGTCCTTTACTAGAAGAAGTAGATTTATCAAGTCTAGATTGCAATATTAAAGCTAGTAGTATGTTTAATGGTTGTGTTTCTATGAAAAAAATAGATTTATCAAGTTTACAATTTTCTAAGTCAGATAGAATGAGAAGTTATGGAACTATGTTTGGAGCAGATGCTACAACAGGTGTACCAGATAATTGTTTAATATTAGTAAGAGACCAAGCATCAAAAGATTGGGTAGAAGAAAAATTTCCTAGATTAACAAATGTACAAATAAAAAGTGAATACATAGCAAATCAAGGTGCATAATGGAACAACTAGATATAAAAGATATTAAAATAAAGCAATTAGAAGAAGAAATAAAAAGATTAAAAGAAGAAAATGTTAATTTAAAAAAAATAATAATGTGGCAAAGCTATGACAAAGCAGGAGTTAAACTAACATATAAAAATAAAGAAGGATCATCACAAAGATGATTCTTTTTTTACATTTTTAATGTAAAATTTTAAAAATTATGAAAAAATATTGATTTTTATATAATTATATTATACAATTAAATAAGTAAAAGGAGGTAAGCAATGAAAAAAATACATACAATTAATGTTGATGAAAAAAATTATAAGGATTTTAAGGTATATTCAATTATAATTGGAAAATCAGTTAGTTCATTAATTGAAGAATTTATGAAAAATATTTTAAAAAAACAAAAAAATAATTAAAAAAATGGAGGTAGAATTATGAAAAAAAGAAAATTAAAAGGTTGGGTTAAAGGTTTATTAGAAATATTATTAGTAGTTTTATTAGTAGTTTTATTTTTATTAACATTAGCAATTAATGTTGAAATAATAGATCAAAAAGATAATAGTGAGGTTGTTTATGAAAGAATTAATTAAAGAATTACTTAAAAAATTAAAAGAATATTTAGAAATAAGTATTCAAACTAAAAGAAACATGAGAAAAAGAATTTATCAATTAGAAGATCAAATTAAAGAAGCTACAAAAAATGAAAAATATGCAATAGACCAAATGAATAAATATAAGAATAAATTAAGAGAAAAAAAGAAAAAAGTGGTGTAAAATGAGTAAAAATGTTAGAGATAAAACACAAGAACTTTATGAAAAATGGTCTTACTTAAAAGCATTAGCAAAAGATGATAAATTAAACTATGAAAGAAATTCTGAAATATATGCTATTGAAGATGAAATATATAAAAAATATTTATTTTATAAAAAATTCTTAAATGCAGAAGAAAAAATTAAAGATAATAAAGGTAGGAAAATAAAATGACCAAAGCTGAAATAAATGATTTATTAGAAATGAATTATGATAATAATAGAAAATGGTTAGTTAATTATATATTTACTCTTGAATTGGATTGGGATAAATATAGAAATGGTTTAGTGTTAGCACAAGAATTAATAAAAAATTCGGTTTCAAAAGATATATATAACGATCTAGCTATGAAATATAATAAATTAGTAAAAAAAACAAAACAAGGTAAATTTGTTAATTTAAAATAATTGTGGTATAATTTTTTTGGTAAGAGTAGAAGAAAAGAGGAAATATGGTAACTACAATAATTAGTACAGCGATAACTTTTGTTGTTAGTAGTATTTTAGGTTATTGTGTTAGTGCTATAAAAAATTACAAAAAAAAATTAAAAGATAAAACCGAAAATGAAGAAATACAAAATCAAGCATTATTGACATTATTACAAGCACAATTAACTAATACATATTTTGTTTATAATGAAATGGGTGAAATATCTGATTATGTTTTACGTAACTGGTTGAATCTATTTAAAATATATAAACAACTTGGTGGCAATGATTATATTGATACATTGAAACAAAAAATGGATGCTTGGGTAGTTGTTAAAACAGATATATTGAAATAATATATCTTTTTTTATTTGCATTTTTTTGAAATATAGATTATAATACCCGATTAATAAAAAAAGGGAGTGTAATATGAAAAATTATTATGTTTTTATAGAAAACGAAAATTTATTCAAATATGTTATGTCATCTATGTATTTTAATGAAACAAAAAAAGAAAGAGAAATTTTAGAATTATGGAGAAAAGGCGTTAATAATTGTGATATAGGGAAACAAGTTGGTTATACTGAAGGCACAATTAGAAACAGAAAAAAAGAAATAGCTGAAAAATATAATAAATTATTAGATAATAGTAAAATCCATTTTATTTGATCTAAAATTACGAATTTTTACGAGTTTTACGAAATTTTGCAAATATTTTGCCTTTTTATATAAACATTTAATAGTAATATAATGAAACCAAGAGGCGAAGTATGATTAATAAATTAAGAATAGAATTTATATTTCAAGATTTTATTAAAAAAGTAAAATTGACTGACGAACAGATAAAATTGTTAGATATGTATAGAAAAAAAGAAACAAGAATAAAAATAAGTAATGAATTGGGTATGAGCGAAAGGACAATTGGCTATGAATTAGCAGAATTAAAAAAGTTATACAAAGATTATTGCGATTTAGAAATAACAAAGGCGACTATTTTAAAAAAATAGTTGCTTTTTTTTTGCAGTTTTAATTCTAATAACAATATTAAACTTATATTAGAAGGAGGAATTGAATATGATAAATCGTAATAAAACACATTTATTATATTGCCTCCTTTTAATTATTTAGGAGATGATAAAAATGTATAATAATCCTTATATGTCAAATTATAATTCTATGTTTAATCAACAAAATATGAATGAAAGAATTGACAATGAAATATCAAAATTACAACAAATGAAAAACAATATGAATCAACAACAACCTAGTATAAATCAAACATTTCAATTAGCACCTACTAATAACCATACTATTAGATACGCAAATACTATTGATGATGTATATAAAGAACAGATATTTTATGATACACCATTTTTTAGTAAAGATATGTCAGTATTATGGCTTAAAAGTGCAAAAGGAGATATTAAAACTTATGAATTAAATGAGATTATACCAAAAGATGAAAAGGACTTACAAATAGAATTTTTACAAGAGCAAATAGAAGAATTGAAAGGAAAGATAGAAAATGTTTCAAATGATACAAATGTTATTACAAAACAAGATACAACAGATACCACAGAATATGATGAACCAGATGGAGCAACAATTAAAAATGAGAAATCCAGAGGGGTTCAAAAAGTATCAACAAGCAAGAAAAAATAATAATCCAGAAGAATTATTAAATGAAACTATAAACAATTTTAACCCTCAACAAAGACAACAATGGGACAATATGATGTCTATGTTTGGTCAGCAAAAATAAGGTTAATAACCTTATATGAGGGTATATGCTAGTTTATGTACTCTCATATAAGTTTACTAGCGACTTAAATATTTAGAAAGGAGAGATAAAGTATGAATAATGGTATTCAACCTACTGTGGAATTAGCAACCAACAATGGTAATGGCTACGCATACCCAGTAATGCCTATGATGGGTGGATTTGGTAATGGTGGTTTTGGTGGTTATGGATCTGATTTCATTTGGGTAATTTTATTACTTGCTCTATTTGGAGGTTGGGGAAATAATGGTAATGGTGGCTTCTTCAATGGTGGTTTTGATAATGGTTATGCTTGGTTATCTAACGGGCAAAAAGAAATAATGCAAAATACTAATAATGGATTTGACACATTACATTTATCTAACCAATTAGATACTGTAAATAGTGGTATTTATTCATTATCTAACCAATTATGTAATTGCTGTGCTGATATGAACCAAACAGTATCAAATGGCTTCTATAATGCAGAAATAAGTGCAAATAATAGACAAATGGCTAATATGAATACTGCATTTAATCTACAAAGTCAATTAGCACAATGTTGCTGTGATAATAAACTTGCTACACAAGATTTAAAATCAACTGTAATAAGTGAAAATTGTTCTGATAGAGAAGTATTAAGACAAATAGGACAAGATATTCTAGTTAATCAAACTGCTAACACTCAAAAAATAATTGATGAAATCTTTAGAGATAGATTAGATGAAAAAGATAGTAAGATAGCAGAATTAAATAGAGAAATCTTAATGAAAGACTTAAATGCAAGTCAATTAGCACAAACTCAATCAATAGTGTCAAATATCTATCAAGAATTAAAAAATTGCCCTATTGATACAGTACCTGTCTATGGAAATTCAAGAATATTCAGTTGCAACAATAATGGTTGTGGTTGTACTGGAGTAACAAGTCAATTTATTTAAGCAAATACCTGATTACAGGAAACTCGAATACGAGAACTTGCTAATTTAACGCTATTTAATGGCGTTTAACGGAGAATAGGCATAGTTCTATTCTCTTTTATTTTAAAAATACACAATAAAAATAAAAATATTGTGAAAAGATATGTAAAAACACACAATAAATTACATTCTATTGTGTAAATATGAAAGGAGAGATAAAATGATAGAAACTTTAATTAATGAACCATTAGTATTACCAAGTAATGCAAGTCCAATAACTTTTGATGAAACAGATATAAGAACAAGATGTGCTACTTGCTGTGGTTGGTTAGATTATTCAAATGGGAATCCTAATTTTAAAATATTTGGAAATGGATATACAGGTTATTATGATGTAGAATTTAGTGCTTCTGTAAGTACAGCAACAGCAGGTGTTGTTGCATTAGCATTGTTCCAAGATGGTGTAATGATACCTGATACATTAAGAGCTGTAACTATTGATGCAGCAGATGACTATGAAACAATTTCATTTGATAAAAAATTAAGAGTATGTCCTAGAGGAACTACTAATATATCAGTACAAAGTGTTTCAAGTGTACCAACACCAACTGACTCTACAACACCAATAGCAACTACACAAGCAATTATAACTAATGCTACATTTAGTATATCAAGATTAAATAGATAATGAATAATAGAATAGATAATTTAAGTTTAATATTACAAGCATTAAGTTTAGAAATATTATTTAAAGATTATAATAATAGTGATTTAATGCAAGAACTACAAACTCAAGATGAAAAGTATTTAAAACAAATACTTAAAAACCAAGAAGAAATATTAACTCTTTTAAGAAAGGAGGAAAACTAATGGAAGAACAATTAAAAACTAAAACTGAAGAAAGTATTAAAAAAATATTAGATGAGGGTATAACTACAAATAACCTAGATCATCTTTATAAACTTTCTAAAATAAACCACATAGCAAAGGAGGATGAAAGTATGAATTATGGTAATTATGGAAACTATGGAAACTATGGTGGAAGAAGACCAGGATATGATAGTTATGGACGTGATAATTATGGAGAATATGGACGTGGTAACTATGGTGCAAGAGGACGTGATATGAGATATAGAGGAGATGAAGCACTAGATAGAATGTCAAGTGAGTATGGTCGCTATATGGAATCACGTGAAAGATATGGTGCAGGAAGTCAAGAAAGTGAAAAATCATTTGAATATATGGTTAAATCATTAGAAGATTTTGTTAAATATTTACATGAAGAAGCTGAAACACCACAACAACATCAAATGTTAAATGAAACATTACAAAGAAGTATGAGATAATGTATAAATTTTATAATGCAAATGCAGTTAATAAATATGAAGATGACTGTGTTATAAGGGCAATAAGTTGTGCTACTAATAAATCGTGGGATTATGTATATGATTATTTAAGTGATATAGCACAATATGAAGGTACATTATTAGATAAAAGGGAATTTGTAAGAAACTATTTAGATAGAACCTATCAAAGGTTAAATGGTTTATATGGAAGTGTAGGATATGTTTCTTCGTTATTTCCAAATAACACTTTACTTATAACAATGAAAGGTCATATAGTATGTTCTAAAAATGGTGTAATATATGATACATTTGATTGTAGAAATAGAGAAGTAGAAAATGTGTGGTTAGTTAATTAATCACACATATATGCACCTGTATTCAAGTGGTTTAAGAAGATGGTCTGCAACACCATTATCACAGGTTCGAATCCTGTCAGGTGCTCCAATTTTGTTATTTATTAATTTAATGTTATAATTATAATAAAGGAGGAAACTATGAAGTTTAATAATAAAGTATATGATGTTTTAAAAGCAATAGCACAATATGTATTACCTGCAATAGCAACTTGTGTAGCTACTATATTTAAAATATGGAATTTACCATATGGTGTAGAAATATCAGCTACAATAATGGCAGTAGATACAGCATTAGGTGTTATATTAGGAATATCTAGTTATAATTATAATAAAGAAATCAAATAGGAGGAATAATATGAAAGAATTATGTATAGATATATCAACATGGCAAAATGGAATAGATTATAATGATATAGTTAATAATTGCAAATATGTAATATTAAGAGCAGGTTTTGATGTTACTGAAGATAATATGTTTCAAGAACATTATGAAGAATTAATAAAAAGAAATGTTCATTTAGGAGCATATTGGTATACTTATGCTACTAATGAAAACGAAGCAAGAAATGAAGCTAGAAGATTTTTAGAATTAATAAATGGTAAAAAATTTGATTTACCTATTTATTTAGATATAGAAGATCCTTCTATTATTGGTTTAGGAAGAGGCACTTTAGATGCAATAGTAAGAGCATTTGGTACTGAAATTCAAAATGCAGGTTATTATTTTGGTGTTTATACTAATCTTAATTGGTATCTAAATATTTTATCAGGAAGTGCATTAAATTCTAAATATGATTGGTGGATAGCATTATGGGATAGTGAACCACCATATCCAGAATATGGAATTAATTATGGAATATGGCAATTTGGTTCTACTTGGATAGGTGGACAAAATGTAGATGGTAACTACATTTATAAAGATTATCCAGTTATTATAAGAGAACTTGGTCTTAACCATTTAGATGATCCAGTACCACCTACTCCACCAACTCCTACTCATAAGATAGATGAAGATGGTTTATGGGGAAGAGATACTACCATTAAAGCACAAGAAGTATTTCAAAGTGGTTTAGCAGATGGTATTGTTTCTAATCAGTTAATTTGGTGGAAAGATGAAAATCCTGGATTATTATCTAGTACATTTGAATGGCAAGATTCTATGAATGGTGGAAGTCCATTAATTAGATGTATTCAAAATAAAATAGGTGCTAATCCTGATGGATATATTGGTAGTGAAACAATTTCTAAAATGCAACAATGGTTAGGCACTCCAATTGACGGTTGTGTTTCAAATCCAAGTGCTATGGTAAAAGCATTTCAACATTGGTTAAATCAACAATAGTTGACAAAACTTTAAAAATAAATATAATGAAGTTAGTGATAGAAATATCACTAGTAACAACATATGAGCAACTACTTGTTAGTTGCTTGAAGTAGATATATAGAGGTTCGTGGCAACTATATGTTAATTGTTTATGACAAGTCTAAATCCTAGGAATACTGTGAATACAGAGCAATTAAATGAAACTGAACCGAGAAAGTTGCTTATATCTATTTCAAGGAGCTAATAAACATTAACTTATAGTTCAATGGTAGAATATTGGTCTCCAAAACCAATGATCTAGGTTCGAGTCCTAGTGAGTTAGCCAGTCAATAAAACAGAACATTAAAATATGTTCTTTTTTTTACAAAAAATATATAAAAAATATAAAAAGTATATTGTATTTATATATAAAATATGTTATACTTTTTAATAGATAGGAGGTAGAAAATGGAAAAGATACTATTGTGTGTTGAAAAAGAACTTAAAGATGAATTGAAAAGAGAAGCAAAAGAAAATCATCTTACTTTAAGTGCTTATGTTCGCAAGATACTCTATGAAAGGGGTAAATAATGACAAAAGAAAAATACTTGCAAGAATTAAATAAGGCATTTGGAGATTTCAAGTTTTTTGAAGAAGATCATTACTATGAATACAAAGGTCAACAAGTTGGAATATCAGTTACTAGATTAATTGAAGAATATGCTAATGAATTTAATGCACAAGAAATAGCTGAAAAAGTTGCTATTAAAGAAAATAAAACTATTCAAGAAATATTAGATGAATGGGAATACAAAAACAAATATGCTTGTATGAAAGGTAGCCTATGTCATGAATTTGCACAAACCCTATGGAAAACAGACTGGCATCATGATGAACCCTTTTTAGCAAATTCGTTTAAGTTAGCAAATAAAGGCTTAACAAATGATGAAAATATAAAAAAAATAAATTTTCAAGCATTACATTTTTATCAAGATTATAAAGATAGATTAGAACATTTAGCAGACGAATATGTTATTGGTAGTGAAGAATACGATATTGCTTCGGCTATCGACCATTTATTTATTAATAAATATACAAATGGACTTGTATTAGTAGATTACAAAACAAATAGTGATATTCACAAAAACGAAAAGTATGCAAAGAATATGAAAGTACCTTTATCACATTTAAAAGATTTCACATTGAATCACTACTACATACAATTATCAATTTATAAATACCTAGTAGAAAAATATACTAACTTAAAGATTGAAGATTTTTTTATAGTTTATATGAGTGAGAATATTGATAATTATGAAATTATTGAAGTGCCATATCTTTTTAAAGAAGTAAAAAATATTTTAGAATTAAGGAGGGCTAATAAAATGGCTAAAATGTTATTGGTTATGGGAGAACCAGCAAGTGGTAAAACTGTATCACTTCGTAATATTCCTAAAGATGAATTATATTACATTGATTGTGATAAAAAGGGGTTAAATTATAAAGGTTGGAAAAATGATTTCAACGAAGAAAAAAAGAATTATTTTAAAAGTAATGATGGTGAAAAAATCTTACAATGTATGATGGCTATTAGTGAAAAAAGAGAAGATATTAAATATATTGCAATAGATACTATTAACTCTATAATGATAGCCGATGAAATGAGAAGAAGTAAAGATAAAAACTTCGATAAATGGGTTGATCTTGCAAGTTGCATATTTAATTTGATTAATATAGTACCAGATTTAAGAGATGATATAACAGTTATTTTTATAGGGCATACACAAACTGATGATGAAGGATTCACAAGACTTCTTACAAATGGTAAAAAATTAAATAAAATAGGGCTTGAAAAATATTTTGACACAGTATTAATTGCTAAAAACAATGATGGTAATTATGTGTTTGAAACGACATCACCAAATTCAACAGCTAGAGTACCTATGGGTTGCTATGAAGGTAAACAATATATTGAAAATGATTTATATGAAATTATTAAAGAATTGAAAGAATATTAAAAATATGATATAATTATATTGTCGAGTAAGTAAAGAGGATTTATATAAGCATTGGTGCTTACTCGACATAAATACCAGTGCTTATATAAGTCCTTTTTGCTTAAATAAATGGCAAAAGGAGGTGTAAGTATTGGAAGAAAAATGTTATACAGTGGAAATATATTTAAGAAAGAAGGAGAAAAATAATATGATATTAAACAAACCAAAAGATTATGATGAAATTCAAGTAAATCAAGAATATGAAAAATTAGAACTAGGAGGACATAAAGGAATTATTAAATCAGTTGAGGAATATAAATCACAAGTGAGTGGTAATATTTCTTTAAAAGTTGAAGTAGATACTGACAAAACTGATAAACAACCTAATTATTATCAAGAACAATATGATAATATAACTGATATGAATAAAAGATGGTCAACAAGTGCTACTAAATATGTATCTTTAAAGGATGAAGAAAATTGCAAAAAAATGTTAAAGGCATTTATAACAGCAGTTGAAAATAGTAATCCTAATTTTACATATAATTGGGATAAAGATATTGAACAATTAAAAGGTAAAAAAGTAGGATTAGTGTTTGGACTTGAAGAATATCAAGATCAAGAAGGTAAAACTAAAACTGCAACTAAATTAATTCAATTTAGGAGTTTAGACAAAGTTGATAATGTTAAAATTCCAAAAGTTAAATTACTTGATGGAACATTTATTGAATATGAAACTTATAAAAAAATTGATAATGCAGTGAATGAATTTAGTGGTGTTGTTGAAACATCTGATGATTCAGATTTTGAAATATAAAGAACTTGTAAAAGTTCTTTTTTTATTGCTTTTCTATATTGACAAGCAATGTTTTATAAAGTAAAATTATAATTGTAGAAAGGTAGGCGAAACAAATATGTATATGTTAAAAGAAAATATTAATGTTAGAATTAATCAAACAATAGCAAGTGAGGTTATAGGTATTACACAACCGACATTATCTAATATTTTTAATCGAAAAGTAGCTTGTAGAAAAGTTGTTGCTTATTGTATTACTAAATATATGAGTGAAGATGCAGAAATAGAAGATTATTTTGAAAAGGTTAGATAGAAAGGGAAATAAATATGTCAGAAGAAAAATTATTTGATAGAGAAACATTTATTGACCTTTTTAATAAAAATGAATTTGAAAGAATTGAAGCAGAAGATAAACTTTTTATTGAAGCAAAAAAACTTGGTGTTGAAAAAAGATTTAAAGAAAGCTTAAACAAATATGAAAAACTTTTAAAACCTAAAATAGCAATTGATGAAAATAGTAAACTACCAAAATGTAAATATGATATTGAAAATTATGTGTGGGGTAATTATACTTGTACAATTAATGGAATAACTGATAGATTTAATACAAAATTTAGTTATATTCCTGTTATTCCTGTTGAAAGATATATTAATGAAGATACAGGAAAAGAAAAGGTTAAAATCATTTTTTATAAAGAAAATGAGTGGAAAGAATTAATTGTAGATAAAAGTCAATTATCTATTAATAATAAATTATTGTTATTAAGCGATGATGGGCTTGATGTTACAAGTGAAAATGTAAGATATTATATTAATTATTTTAATGAAATAATGAATATTAATAATATCAAAAAATTAGATAGTATTTCACACATTGGCTGGAAAGAAAATGATTTTATACCTTATGATTCACATGGAATTTTTGATGGTGCAGATGATTTTAGAAATATTTATAAAGCAATTGGAAGTAAAGGTAACTATGATAAATGGAAAAAATGTGTATTTGAATTAAGAAAACACAAGATAATAAAATTATTAATGGCAACTACATTAGCTAGTCCATTGCTTGAAAAACTTAATTTACAACCTTATATGGTTAATTTATGGAGTTCTTTAAGTGGTAATGGTAAAACTTTATCTTGCATGATAGCAATGTCAATTTGGGGTAATCCTGATATTGGAGCATTAAGATTATCTAGTAATAATACACAAAACTATTATTCAGTTGTAGCAAGTTTTATGAGAAACTTTACTTGTTATTTTGATGAATTGCAAATTGTTAAAAGAAATAAATATTTAGATTTAGAAAGTTTAGTTATGGATCTTTGCAATGGAACTGAAAAAGGTCGATTAAATAAAAATAGTCAAGCAAAAGAAGTAAAAGTTTGGTTTAATAATTTCTTATTTACAAGCAATGATAGATTAGTAAAAGAAAATGCAGGAGAACAAGTATATAACAGAGTTATAGATATGGAAATTGGTGAAAAAATAATTGAAAATGGTCAAGATATAGCAAAAGTTATTAAAGAAAATTATGGATTTGCTGGTAAGGAATATATTAAGTATATTCAAAATATTGGTTTTGACACTATTTTTAGCCGTTTTAAGGGCATTTTAGATAAAATACTATCAACTACCAATGCAACTGATAAACAAGCGTCATCGTTGGCTTCTATACTATTAGCAAACGAATTAGCAAATGAGTGTATATTTAAAGATGATTACATTTTACAAGTTAAAGATATTATTGAATATATAAATGATAAAAATGAAATAAAAACTTCAATTAAAGCTATGGAATATATTACTTCAATAATAAATGCAAATTGGAAAAAATTTGAAGATAATAATTATGGTGAATGTTGGGGTATTAAAGATGAGTGGACTTGTACTATAAACGCTCAAATATTATATAGAGAACTTGAAAAAGGTGGATTTGAATTTAATACAATAAAAAAAGAGTGGGTTCAAAGTGGATTTTTAGAACCAAATTCACAAGGAAAATGTGTACATTGTACAACTGTTAGAAAAGAAAAAGGAACTTATATTAAGTTAAAACTAACCTAATTTAAAAAATCTAACTTGATTCTACCTAAAAAACTAACCTAAATTTGTTATAAAATAAGGCAAACTAACCAATCTAACCGTTTTTGGGATATACACATATATATATAGAAAAATAAAAAAATATCTTTTCTCGCATACGAAGTGTATAGAAAATTTGGTTAGAATAGTTAGAATCCTTTATTTTATAAGGAATTATGGTTAGATTTTGGTTAGTTTTTGGTAAGAATTATGTAAGTTTATATAAAAATAGGAGGTTATTATGAACAAATATGAAGATTTAGAAATGTCTATTATATCTTGTTTTTTACAACAACCTGAATTAATTAAAAAAATATATGGTAAAGAAGATTATTTTATAAAACATAAAAAATTAATTTTGTTTTTAAAAGCTGTATATAATAAGTTTGGGTGCTTTGATATTAATTTAATGTGTAATGTCTGTAAAAATGAATATAAATTAATGGATTATATTGAATGGTTAATACAATTAGAACCTATACCAAATCATATTGATTTATATATAAATGAACTTGAGCAATTAAGAATTGAATCTAAAAAAGATAAATGGATCAGAGAAAAAATATATTATTATGCAAGTGAATTATATGTAAAAAATATAACAATTGATGAATTTAATAACAAAATTGAAGATATTTACAAAAAAAGTGAAAATATTAATTAATAGTATTGATTTTTATATTATATAATTATATAATTATTAAAAAGGAGGTAGAATAATATGAAATTAGATGATATATTAATTAAAATAAGTGATTATGATGACACTATAAACAAAGTATTTTATGGTAAAGATGTAATAACAATACAGGAATTAGTAAATACAGTTGAAGATTTATATTGCGAAGTAGATAGTTTAAAAGAAGAAATAGAAGATTTAAAAAGACCAAAAGAATTTGATGAGCATACTGCTTGGCAAGACCAACAATTAGAAGAAGGAGTGTTATAATGAAAAAACTATTAAAAAGTTATAAAGTAATACAAACTTCAATACATGATTATGGTGATGGTAATGTTCAAAAATATGAAAAGATACATTATACAAAAGCAGTAAGTGAGGCACAAGCTAGAAGTAGAGTTATGC